>ENA-ORTD01002279-ORTD01002279.1-human-gut-metagenome-genome-assembly--contig:-NODE-2279-length-11313-cov-39.028158_pt1 | contig 11313 bp, 7 predicted proteins | sample MGYA00241907_ERZ509178 | MGnify/ENA primary metagenome ERZ509178 (study PRJEB26280, sample SAMEA2338793) | human gut metagenome | biome: human gut; feature: human-associated habitat; material: faeces...
TTAAACAAATTATTAATCAGAATTCTGTTGCATTTGCAAGTTGAATTCAGCATACTATGAATAAACGAATTATTGGCTTCATTTTTTGTTTGATTCTCTTTAATGTACAGATGTTTGCGAATGAAATAGGACTTCGTGTGCTAGGGAATGACCAAGATGGATACTATGTTAATATCTATTGGGGGAAACAGTTGATTTCTGACCAAAGCCGAAGCGGTGAGTTAGAGGCCTATTTTGATAATGAAGATTATGCTGTGAGAGAAATGTTGCAAGGATGGAAAGCTACTCAAGTAAAAAAAGAAAATGGGAAGATTATACTTTCAGGGCAGGTTTATTTAAAAAGATTGGAAACAGATTTATCTGTGAATGTTATCTATGAAATAGTGAATAAGAATGTAGTTAGTAAACAGATTGAATTACAGCAAAATAATCTTTAACTGTTATTTTATTCATTGGGAACTTCTATCGTTCCAGAATGTAGTCCGAGTTCATATTGGAGTTTTGATGATAATATGAACATGGGTGGAACTGTTCATGAAACTTATCCAGCTGCAGGATATATATTGAATGATACTTTAGCTATTGGGCTGTTGACAGATGCTGGTAATCGAAATTTATGGACTCGTAATATTCGCCGTCGTCCTTCTAAACAAGGAGAAATTGGTTTTAGAGCAATAAGGGAGATTTGTGATGCAAATCTTATTCGTATTTCCAATAAAGACGAACGTTTAAGACAGAATAATTTTGTAAAATATACTTTTGGAGAAGTTTCAGATTTTAATCATCCTGTTGACACATGTTTATATCCGATTCCAAACGTGACAACATGGAAAACATATCACAATGGCTATGTAAAAAAACATGGTAATATTTATAAAATAGAAAAAAGAGGTAAGGAGGTTTCTGGAGTTCGTATACCTTATTATTTGACAGATGGATTTTATACTATTCGTTTTAAGCATCGTTCGAACAATCCTATTACAATCAGACTCTTTAAGGGAGAAGGAATTGAAAATAAAGATATAATAGGATTGCATTACCAATCAGATATTCCATCTCTTCAGTCTGAGTGGGTTGAGCAAGAAGAAACCGTTTTTATTGCTAATACAGAAGATAAACCAATTTATCTTCTGATAGCTGCCTCTGGCTTGAATGATAGTAGTTCTTCATTGTTAATAAAGGATTTAGAAGTTATACGTTCAGATGCTCATAACTATGCTTATCATCGTTTGGAGCAGGGTAAAAAATCGGTGAAAAAAGTATTTATTTTTGTAAATTCGTCACAGGCAACTTTACATGATTTACGTTTGGCTTCTCAGATATATTTAGCCGAAGGACTGAATTTTGTAGGAACTACTGAAGAAAAATGTGTATATGCTTGTTATCAAATGCTGATGTGGATAACAAGTCGTTATAACTTTGCTCCATTGAATGTTCCAAGTATTAATTATGCTCCTGATATGTATAACCGTGATTCTTTCTGGAGTCTTATGGGAGTATATGATAAAGAGGCATCAGAAGAAATTTTTAATGCTTGGGCTTCTACACAAGATGAACGTGGAGCTATAGGAACAATTATTACTCCTTCTATGGGTAGTCGAGAAGTAAAAGGTAATGAAGCAACTTTAGAGTTTCTATGGTATGCTTGGGTTAATCACAAGCTTTATGGAACTCCTATACCAATGGATAAAATAAAAAAGGCATTTGAATTTTGTATGAACGAATATGATCCCGATGGTGATGGCATTTGTGCTGCTGAATTTGTCTTAGGACAAAATGATGTTGTAGATTATCCTGATAAGACGACCGATTTAGCCGTTAATCAAGGGATGTTTGCCGTAACAATGCAGGTTGCCAAGGAATTAGGAATGCCTGTTACTCAGGATTATATAGAAAAAACAAATCAAGAATATAGAAATTTTTACGATAATAAGCGAGGATATTTGGTTGATAATAGAAAATATCCTTATTCAATAACATTTAATTCTTTACTTCCAGAATTTGTTTCATGGTGGCTATTCAATAGACCAATATTGACTTCGGAAATGGTTATTAATACCTTAAATAGAATACCGTATAGAAATGGATATTCTCCAATAATATCTCATGTTGGAGATATTTATTTTACTCAAGAAAATAAGCCCTTTTCTCCCAATATGTTTTGGGATAATGGGGTCTATTATAATGCAGGAAGTTGGTTACGTGAAGAGATTTGTGGCTATGTTGCTGGATTGAAACATGGATGGAAAGACGCTGAAATGAGAATAAAAAAACGTTTAGCGGTAGAAATCAATCTTCATCCAGACGAACCGTTTAGTCACGAATTTTTGCCATTTGATGTTACAATACCGGGCTGCTGGTGGCCTAGTACTCGTGTGTTTTCCTGGAATGTGTTTGTTCTTCGTGCATTAGAGGTTGCTGGAATGCGTTTGCCTGTACAAGATCCGGGTTATGCTAAGTCTGTATTATCAGCAGGAAGGTAATATTTATTTAAGAGTGTATAGTTGAATCTAATCATTCTGGGCGATGAAGAGATTAAAACTTTTATTTCGTCCAGAATATTCTTTATTATTTTGCTACAAATCATTGAAAAATGGAACTAAGAAATCCTTATCTTTGTTTTATAAGTTATTGTTGTTTGATTTATCTTCATGAGAAAGGTTGTTATATTTATCAAATATTTTGTATTTTGTTTGGTTATCGGGGTGCCAGCAAATATATATGGAATTTATGTGAAAGAATTTATTTCTAATATAAATGGTTTAACTAATAATTCTGTAAACTGTATATTAGAAGATTCTGAAAATGTTATTTGGGTTGGGACCTGGGACGGACTAAATGCATATAATGGCAGGAGTATACTTTCATTCAGATATAGTAAAAATGATTCAACGTCTATAAGTAATAATATTATTCGACAAATAATAGAGCATAGAAATTTTTTGTGGATTGCTACGGATAATGGCGTAAATAAATTTGATAGAGAATCTAAAAAGTTTACACGTTATTATTTAGGTAATAAAATACCTCGGCAAGAAAATTCTTATGTTCTTGCTCAATCTCCAGAGGGAAAGCTTTTTTGTTGGGTGAAAGGGTATGGCATATTTATTTATGATGATACTAAGGATCAGTTTTGTTTATTGAAAGTTGATCTTGATAAAAGTTATATAGATTTTTTAATTGATAAGGAAGGACATGTAGTCTTTCTATCTACAGAAGGATATGCCAGATATTTACGCAATTCAAATGAACTTATTTCAGGAAAATTGGATTGGTTGGAGTTGCACCAAAAAGAGCGAATACAAAAAATAATTCTTTCTGATAAATATTTAATTACAGCGAGTAAAAGTAAAATTGTTGTATTTGATTCCCGTTTACATCAGCTTTATTCTATTGATATCGATACAAATAAAAAAATTTCGGATGTTGTTATTACAGGCAAGTCATTGGTTGTCGGATTTATCGAAGGAGGATGTAAAATCTATGATTTGTCTACTATGAATTGTTCTACACTAAAAGAAGTTACAGAACAGACTTCTGTTGTTACTTTATATCTTGGTAGTCAAGATATTTGGTGGATAGGAACCGATGGACAAGGTATTATGCAGTTGTTACCTTATCAGTCTTTGTTTCATAGGGTTGTGACAGAAAATCCCGTACGCTGTTTTTGTGAAGATGGCAAAGGGAATATTATAGTAGGTACTAAAGGAAGTGGAATAAAATTGTTTGATGTACAGAAAAAATTACTGCTAAATTTCCTTGACGAGAGTAATGGTTTACCTTCCATGTCTGTTTATGCATTAAAGAAAAATCAATATGGTGATATTTTTATTGGGACGGAAGGTAAAGGGATAGGGGTTCTCCAAATAGGAAAGAAGGAAGTGAAAATGTTGGATATTCCGGCTAAATATCCTTATTTCCGTTCTGTTTATAGCTTATACTTTACAAATAATGATTCATTGTTATGGGTAGGAACATCAGGATATGGATTGATACGGATAAATATCCGGAAAGAAAATGGAGGATATAAAGTACTGGGGCTTAAACAATATATATCATCTAATACGAATAATCCGTTGAATAATGATATTGTTTATGCTATAGCGGCCGATACCTCTGGACGCTATGTTTGGTTCGGTACACGAGGTGGTGGACTCAATCGGGTGGATATTATTGAAGATAAAATACAACCCTTGGAAGAACTTTATTCCAATATTCATTTGACAAATAATGATGTACTATGTTTGTCACAAGATCGGAATGAAATATGGATTGGAACAAGTTATGGATTAAATAAACTGAGTGTTGGTAATAATCCATTTGTTACACAATATGCTGAACAATTGGTAAACAAAACTGTTCATGGTATTTTGAAGGATAAACAAGGAAATATTTGGGCAGGTACCACTCAGGGGCTGATTCATTTAGAGGTTAATACAAATAAGATAGAAGACTATACTTTTAATGACGGATTACATAATGATGAGTTTGCAGATGGTGCTTATTTTAGTGACGGCAATAATCAGTTGTATTTTGGAGGAGTAAATGGATTTAGTTATTTTACTCCGGATAATATTCATTTGCGTGACTTTAATCCTTTGTTGGTTTTGGAGAGTATAAAGATTTTCAATACGCCACAGGATGTAAATTCTCGTATCAAGGATGGTATTTTACGATTGGATTACGAAGAGAAGGCTTTTACGTTAACCTTTCTAACAAAAGATTTTATAAAAAATGGGAATTGTGAATATGCCTATCGCTTTTGTGACCGTTCTCCCAATTGGATTTATATGGGGAATAATCCGAATCTTAGTTTTGGTCAACTTCAGCCAGGAGTATATCATTTGGAAGTGAAAACTACAAATGGTGATAAGGTATGGGGAACCAATGTTTATCAGTTGACTGTCAAAGTAGGTTATCCTTGGTGGCTTAAAACTCCTGCTTTGCTTGTTTATGCTGTAATATGTATTATAACTATTTATATAACCAAGCGGATTATAGTGGGACGTATTCGTTTGAGTAAGCAAATTTTGATAGCTCGTGTAGAAACAGCACATGAGCAGAAAATATATGAATCGAAATTGAATTTCTTTACTAATGTAGCCCATGAGTTCTTTACGCCGCTAACATTGATCTATACACCTGTACAATATTTATTAGAAAAAAAGGACTTGTCTGATGACTCAAGGAAATATTTGAACATTATTAAGGATAATGCGGAAAGAATGCAGCGGCTTATTCGGGAATTGATGGATTTTCGTAAGGCTGGCGCTAGAAACCTTGATATTTGTCCAGAGCAGATTGATATTAAAGAATTGATAGATTCTGTTATAAGTAATTATGTCGATATTCTAAGGGAAAACAAGATAACTATCCATGTTGAAAATCGTTGCTCTTTGAGTTTGTATTCTGATCGTAATTCTTTGGAGAAAATTTTATTTAACCTACTTTCTAATGCCTTTAAGTATACTCCACGCTTGGGAGTTATACAAATTTATGCAGTACAGAAGGAAGATTCTTCTTTAAATTTTACTATTCGGAATTCGGGAAAAGGTCTGACTGATAAACAGATGGCTGCTATATTTGATCGTTATAAGATCTTTGATGCTCCATATCTAGAGAATTCTGTAAGTAATGGCATTGGGTTAAATCTAACCAAACAGTTAGTAGAAATATTGGAAGGAACAATAAAGGTTAATAGTGTTTTAGGTAAGTATGTGGAATTTGAGGTATTTATTCCCCCTCTTGGGGCGGATAAGGCATCTATTTTGACCTGTAAGACGGTGGAGGTTCATTCTCCTCATCAAGAGGAGGATAATGAAGTGTCTTATACTCAGACACCAACTGTGCTAATTGTTGAAGATGATGAATACTTACGTCATTTGTTGTACGATATATTAAAGGACTATATACTTGAGGAAGCTTCTAACGGAAAGGAAGCCCTGATGAAAGTAAGACAGAATCATCCTGATATTATTTTAACAGATATGATTATGGAGCCGATGGATGGATTGACGTTTATTCGTACTCTAAAGGCTGATCCTCATACAAGTTATATACCTATAGTTGTCGTGTCGGGGAAAGCTACTGTTGAAGATCAAGTGAAAGCTTGCAATTATGGAGCAGATGTTTACTTGACTAAACCTTTTCACCCTTTACAAGTGATTTCTACTGTAGAGAATTTGCTATCTCGCCAGCAAGCTCTGAAGGATTATTTTAATTCAAGTCTTTCTGCTGTTAAAATAAAAGATGGACGAGAATTACATCCTGATGATGAGAAGTTTTTGGAAGATGTTTCAGGTCTAGTTGCAGAGCATATAGATGAAGAAGAATTGAATCCAGTTTGGGTGGCTGAAAGATTGGGAATGAGCAAGGCTTCTTTGTATCGTAAGTTTAAGGAAATTCTAGATAAAACTCCTGGAGAATTTATACGAAGTATTCGGTTAGAACATGCAGCTAAATTATTACGGACAACTCAATTAACTGTGAGTGAAATCATGTTTCGCTGTGGATTCTCTAATAAATCGTATTTTTATCGTGAGTTCCTTAAACAATATGGATACTCACCTAAGGATTACCGAAACCGAGAAAATGGAAAATAATTTAAGTTTGAGTTCTGAACTTAAAAAAAGGACAGAACTCAAATTACTTATTCCTTAACTGTGCAGTAGCAAGCGGGATACTGTTTCACGGTCAGTATTCAGTTGGGCAATCAGTTTTTCCAGACTATCAAATTTTTGTTCTTGACGGATAAATTCGATAAACTCTATCCGCATATGATGATTATAAATATCGCCTGAAAAATTAAGTATATGAACTTCAATACTTAGGTTGGATCCATTGTCAACTGTTGGACGATGACCGATATTCAGCATGCCGGCATAACGTACTTCGTCAATATACGCATATACAGCATATACTCCTTCTTTGGGAATTAGTTTGTCGGGGCAGGAGGGGAGAAGATTGGCTGTAGGAAAGCCTAACTTGCGTCCTACTTTATATCCGTCCACGACAGTTCCATCCAGGTAATAGTAATAGCCTAAATAATGATTTGCATGTTGTATATCACCGTCTTTTAAGACCTTGCGTATGACAGACGAACTGATAGACACTCCATCTTCTATCAATGCTTGTGCGCGAATTACTTCTATACCCAATTCCTTTCCATATTGGCAATAATCATCGAAACCTTCGCAGCGGTTGTGCCCGAAGCGATGGTCATAACCAATAACCAAAACACGGACATTAAAACGTTCTCGGAGTAATTGCATGAACTCACGTGCAGAAAGCAGTGACAGTTCTTTGGTAAATGGTAGCATGATGCAGTAATCCGCTTCCGTTTGCTGGATGAGAGCTGTCTTTTGAGGCAGACAAGTAAGCCATTGAGGACGGTAACTACTTTGCATAACCTGACGTGGATGTATCGGAAAGGTTATGAGAGCACTGTGGAAGTTTCTTTGCCGGGCTTCTTTGCAAACCTGTTTGATGAGGAAACGATGGCCGCGGTGTAGTCCGTCGAAACAACCTATAGTTGCTACGCAAGGTAAAAGTGTCTGCTTAATCTCGTCTGTTATGATTTTCATGTAGGATTTTATTTAAATAAATCGCCAAGATCAGTTCCTGGTGTGTAGTGGGCTACCTGTATACCTGTTGAGGCAGCTGCCTGACAATTGACTTCCGCATCATCAATAAACAGAGTTTCTTCCGGCTGAAGCTCTGCTTCTTGTAAGGCAACTTGGAATATCGCGGGGTCAGGTTTCGACAGATGCATACGATATGAGAGGAAAATACGTTCAAAATATGTTTTATAGTCCTTTCCGTTATGGCAGAAAGCTTGTCTGGAACCATATTTCCAATGAAGTTCATTTGTATTGCTTAATAAGAATAGCCGGTAGCTTTTGCTTAATTCAGCAAGCAGATGGAGCTTCTCTTCAGGAATTGTAAGCAGTTCCATATTCCACATCCGATCAGTTTCCTCATCGGTAAGCGGTTGGCTGATGTACTTACGTATGGCTGCACGAAATTCAGGGGTACTTATATTTCCACATTCGTAATCGCGGAAAAAGCCCAGTTCATTAGTCCCTGTCAGCAGATTGCGTACATTGACTGCTCCCGCCTGTTCGAAGGCGCTGATACACCCTTCTAGATTCAGGTCTATCAATACGCCTCCCCAGTCGAAGATGATATTTTTTATTTGCTTATTCATTTTATAACCAATGTTTGTGACATCGATTTATTTGTTCCCCAGGCGTTTGATTCCTCTCCATATTTCCCCTATCCATAAAACAAATGATGTACCTCCGATGATATACAGCCATTCGTTTAAAGGAAGAGGCTCAGTACGGAATACTTTGCCGCCAAAGCTGACGATGAGTATCTGGCCTACAAGAATAATGATAGCGACACTTAGCATTCCTAAAGCATGGCTGGCATCCTTGAAGATTGAATGGTTAGTGCCGAATACACTTGCATTGAACAGGTTCCAGAACTGCAACATCACAAATATGGTGAAAAAGACTGTCAGATGATGTGTGTCCATTCCACCTGGGAGATTTTTGAAGTAGACCAGTAATCCCATCAGAATAGCAAGGAAGCCTAAGCCTACACCAAAGATATTATTACGCATAGCAGGGGTGATGATGAAATCTGTGCGACGGCGAGGCTTTTCGTTCATTACATCCATACTTGGTGAGATGGAAGCAAGAGCCATAGCTGCGAATGTATCCATAATCAGGTTTACCCAAAGCATTTGCGTTACGGTAAGTGGCAAGGCTGTTCCGAAGAATGCACCCAGCAATACACTTAACAATGCAACAACATTGATTGTAAGCTGGAATACGATAAAGCGCTGGATATTTTTATACAGTGAACGTCCCCACATTACAGCAGTTGCAATGCTGTGGAATGAATCATCCAGCAATGTGATGTCACTGGCTTCTTTTGCTACAGATGTTCCTGTACCCATTGACAATCCTACTTGTGCGTGATTTAATGCAGGAGCATCGTTGGTTCCATCTCCTGTTACTGCTACGACAGCTCCTTTTTGTTGTAACAACTGTACTAAACGCTGCTTATCCATAGGACGTGCGCGACTCATTACTTTCAGATCGAGTACGCGTTCAAGGGCTTCTTCATCGCTTAATGCAGCAAATTCAACTCCGGTAATACGGTTACGCTCTGTATCTTCAGGTTGCCAAAGACCAATTTGGCGTGCAATTTCTGTAGCTGTTCCCGGAGTATCTCCTGTTACAATCTTTACTCCAATACCAGCTGACTGGCATTTTTTTACAGCATCGGGTACGTCTGGGCGAATCGGGTCGCTGATTGCAAAGATTCCCAAGAAAGTCATACCGCCTTCGCCGACTAGTTCTGCACAGTCGTCAGAAGCGTTTTCCGGAATAACTTTATAAGCTATACCAAGTGTACGCATAGCTTTATTCTGGTAAGCCAGCAACTGTTCGTTATACTTATCAATCTGAGCTTTATCCAGGTTACATTTGCCCATTACAATCTCTGGGGCACCTTTGATGTAGAGTATCCGTTTTTTCTGAATCGGCGAATCTACTAATGTAGCCATGTATTTGCGTTCCGTAGAAAAGGTCAATTGGTTAATGACTTTAGCCTCTTCACGCAGTTTCATGTAGTTCTGTCCTTTACCATTTAACCAGAGTAAGAGAGCTATTTCGGTAGGGTTTCCTACGCCCGAAGGTTTTTCTCCTTCCACCTTTTCTTCAAGGAATGCAGTAGAGTTGGCAGCTATTCCTTCCGCTATCAGTTCAGGCTGGCTTTCATCGACCTGTGCCTCGTATACTTGCATCAGATTTTGTGTAAGAGTTCCTGTCTTATCTGTGCAGATAACAGTGATAGCACCCATTGTTTCACAAGCATGCATTTTTCGTACTAAGTTGTTCGTTTTCAGCATACGTCGCATGTTGAGGGCAAGGCTGAGCGTCACACTCATCGGCAATCCTTCTGGGACAGCTACAACAATCAAAGTGACAGCCATCATGAAATATTTCAGGACAATACGTGCTATTTCTAGCCATTGATGCCAGTCAGTGACTTCTGTTACCGTGAGATACTGGTATAAATCTTTGCTGGTGAATATGATAAAGGTCAGTGCTGCGATTGTAAACCCTGCTTTACCTATAAGGTTTGCTAATTTGGTAAGCTGAATATTCAGTGGTGTTTGTTCCTGACTTTGTTCTGTAGACTGACGGGCTACTTTACCGATTTCTGTAGCATCTCCAACACGTTCTACGCGCATGATACCATGTCCGTCTGTAATGGTCGTACCACGCATTACAGAATTCGAGGGGTATGTTGCTTCTTCGTCAAAGTGGGCTTCATCGGTTGTTTTATTTACCATTAACTCTCCGGTCAGTGTCGATTCGTTGACTTGCAAAGAAACAGCTTCCACCAGCATTCCATCGGCAGGAACTTCTTCTCCGGTATTTAGGATGACGATATCTCCTACAACAATATCTTTACGCGGTATTTCCTTTATCTTTCCATTACGAATTACTGTTACGGGAGTTTCTTCGCCCACGGCATTCAGCAAATCAAATTTTTTATTGGCATCGTATTCAAAATAGAATCCAATTCCAGTTGCCAGAAAAATAGCAAAAAATATACCAATTGTTTCAGCATATTCATTCTCAATAATTGAAATGATAAGTGAAAAAACTGCTGCAACTAATAATACTCGGATAACAGGATCCTGAAATTTCTCCAAATAAAGTTTCCATATGGAAGGACGTTTGGGAGGAGTTAATAGGTTTACTCCATTTTTTTCACGGCTCGCAATGACTTCCTGGTCGGTAAGTCCGGTCAAATGAGATTCATTTGTGTTTTGTGACATAATGCCTAGTTATTAATTGATTAAGTAGCACAAAAATACAATATATATTGATATGCCTATATATATTTGTTTTTTTTATAAAAAAATCCTCTTAAATGTTGCAAGTTTCAAGCTAATCTATTACTTTTGCACTCGGATTTAAGGGATTACCTTAATATCGGACTTGTAGCTCAGTTGGTTAGAGCAACAGACTCATAATCTGGAGGTCCCAGGTTCAAGCCCTGGCTGGTCCACAAAGAATATCAGGCAGTTACGAATTTCGTAACTGCTTTTTTTATGTCCTTGCGTAAGCAGAGAGGCAACATGGATCAACGTAAAAAAGAACCGCCTGTATGCGCAAACTCTGCGGATACAGGCGGATTTTACACAAACTTGCAAATATATTTAGCAAATCTGTTAAACCTTAATTCCGCAACACTTTGATTTAACTTTATTTATAAGTACCTGAGCAA
>ENA-ORTD01002281-ORTD01002281.1-human-gut-metagenome-genome-assembly--contig:-NODE-2281-length-11307-cov-3.192144_pt1 | contig 11307 bp, 10 predicted proteins | sample MGYA00241907_ERZ509178 | MGnify/ENA primary metagenome ERZ509178 (study PRJEB26280, sample SAMEA2338793) | human gut metagenome | biome: human gut; feature: human-associated habitat; material: faeces...
CCTCCAAGAGCCACAACAGGCAGTCTCTCACCACCATGGCCAGCGAGGTCCAGAAGGGCAACGCCCCGGAGGAGCGGAAGATCCAGCGCCTGTTCCGGAACGGTGAGGTGACCCGCCTCATCAAGCGGTGCAACGACTTCGGCGCCGGCGGCGTGTCCGTGGCCATCGGTGAGCTGGCCGACGGCCTGGCCATCGACCTGGACGCCGTGCGCAAGAAGTACGACGGCCTGGACGGCACCGAGCTCGCTATCTCTGAGTCCCAGGAGCGCATGGCCTGCGCCGTTGCCGACGGTGACGTCGAGGAGTTCATGGGCTACGCCGCCGAGGAGAACCTGGAGGCGACCGTTATCGCCGAGGTTACCGCCGAGCCGCGCATGCGCATGGCCTGGAACGGCGTCGCCATCGTCGACCTGTCCCGCGAGTTCCTCAACTCCAACGGCGCACCCAAGCACCAGGTCGCCCACGTGTGCGCCCGTAGCGTGTGGCAGCCCAGCTGGGCCGGCACCACGCTCGCCGAGCGCATGACCTCGCTCGTCACCGACCTCAACGTCGCTTCCAACAAGGGTCTTTCCGAGCGCTTCGACTCCACCATCGGCGCCGCGACCGTGCTCATGCCCTTTGGCGGCAAGACGCAGCTCACCCCCAGCTCGGCCATGGTCGCCAAGTTCCCCGTGGACGGCGAGACCACCACGGCGAGTGCCATGGCATGGGGCTTCAACCCCTATCTGATGGAGGCCGACCAGTTTGCGGGCGCCTACCTGTCCGTGGTCGAGTCCATCGCCAAGCTCGTGGCTGCCGGCTTTGAGCACAAGCGCGCCTATCTCTCCTTCCAGGAGTACTTCGAGCGTCTGCGCACCGAGGCCGAGCGCTGGGGCAAGCCCACGGCAGCCGTCTTGGGCGCCCTCATGGCCCAAGTCGACCTGGGTGCCGGCGCCATCGGTGGCAAGGACTCCATGAGCGGCTCGTTTGAGGACGAGGCCGGCGAGCTCAACGTTCCGCCGACCCTGATCAGCTTCGCCGTCGCCGTGGGCAAGGCCGCCCGCGCCGTCTCACCCGAGTTCAAGGGCCTCACGCACCGCGTCGTCCGCATCGCCCCCGCTACCTATGGCGAGGACTACCGTCCCGACGCCCAGCAGCTGCTCGCCGCGTTTGACGCCGTCGAGGCGCTCACTGCTACCGGCGACGCCCTGGCCATCTCCACGCCCGGCTACGGCTGCGGCGCCGAGAGCCTCTTTAAGATGTGCGTCGGTAACCAGATCGGCATCGAGCTTGCCGAGGACGTGGACGTGGAGAGCCTCTTCACCCCGCTCTACGGCAGCTTTATCGTCGAGCTCGCCGAGGATGCCGAGCTGCCCGAGGTCGCCGACGGCGTTGTCGTCGAGCCCCTGGGCACCACCGTCGAGGGCTATGTCATCGACACCGGCTCCGAGGTCATCGAGCTCTCCGAGCTCCAGGAGGCCTGGGAGAGCGGCATCGAGGGCGTCTTTGCCTACCGCAGCGCCGACGAGACCCCCGAGGTCGAGACCATCGACTTCCGTGCCAAGGACATCCACGTGTACAGCGGCGCCAAGATCGCCCGTCCGCGCGTGATCATCCCCGTGTTCCCCGGCAACAACTGCGAGTACGACAGCGCACGTGCCTTCCGCGCAGCCGGTGCCGAAGCCGACACCTTCGTGATCAACAACCTCACGCCCGAGGCCGTCGCCGAGAGCACCCACGAGCTTGCCCGCCGCATCCGTGCAAGCCAGATCGTCATGATCCCCGGCGGCTTCTCGGGCGGCGACGAGCCCGATGGCTCCGCCAAGTTCATCACGGCGTTCTTCCGCGCTCCCGAGGTCACCGAGGCAGTTCGCGACCTGCTCAAGGCCCGCGACGGCCTGATGCTGGGCATCTGCAACGGCTTCCAGGCCCTGGTCAAGCTCGGTCTGGTGCCCTACGGTGACATCGTCGACGCCACGCCCGATGCGCCCACGTTGACGTTCAACACCATCGGTCGTCATCAGAGCCGTCTGGTGCGCACCCGCATCTCGTCCAACCTGTCCCCGTGGCTGTCGCAGTGCAGCCTGGACGACCCCTACACCGTCGCCATCAGCCACGGCGAGGGCCGCTTTGTCGCCAATGACGAAGTGCTCACCCAGCTGATCGCCAACGGCCAGGTCGCCACGCAGTACGTGGGCGAAGACGGCAAGCCCAGCATGGATCTCTCCGTCAACCCCAACGGCTCCGCACTCGCCATCGAGGGCATCACGAGCCCCGACGGCCGCGTCCTGGGCAAGATGGGCCATGCCGAGCGTCGCGGCGACAACCTGTACCGCAACGTGCCCGAGCATGTCCCCGGCGATAAGTTCATGCCGATCTTTGAGAGCGGCGTAGCCTACTTCGCCTAAACCTTTCCCATCGGGTACAATCCCCTCGGGTAACAACACCCGCCACCGGCACACCCGGTGGCGGGTTCTTTTTTGCTTCGCGCATACAGGAAGGACATCATGGAAAGCCGCAAGCCGTATCTCGCCACCCTGCCCGGACTCATCCTGGGCTGTCTTGTTTGCTGTGCACTCTGGGGATCGGCCTTTCCCTGCATCAAGATCGGCTACGCGCTCTTTGGCATCCCAGCGCACGATAGCGCTTCGCAGCTGCTCTTTGCAGGTTTACGCTTTACGCTTGCCGGCGCCCTGGTTATCGTTGGGATGAGCGCGGCCCAACGCCGCCCCCTCATACCGCAAGCGCGCGACATCAAGCCCATCTTTGTCTTGTCGCTCTTCCAGACTATCGGGCAGTACTTCTTTTTCTATCTGGGCCTCTCGCGCGCCAGCGCCATGTCGAGCTCCATCATCGAGGCCAGCGCCAACTTCCTCGCAATCCTCTTTGCCGCCCTGGCATTTCACACCGAGAAGCTCAATACGGCCAAGGTGCTTGGCTGTGCGCTGGGCCTTGCCGGCGTCGCGCTCGTCAACCTTTCGGGCGCGGACGGCACCTTTGGCTTTACGCTCGACGGCGAGGGCTTTATCTTGGCTTCCACTGTTGCAGGCGCCCTATCGACCTGCCTGATCGGCATCTTCTCGCGCGAGCACGACGGCGTCTTGCTTGCCGGGTGGCAGTTTTTAGTCGGTGGCGTGGTCCTTACCGCCATCGGGTTTTTGATGGGCGGCACGTTGTCCCCCACCGAAATCGCCCCCGCCATCGCGCTCATCATTTATATGGCACTCATTTCCGCCGTCGCGTACTCGCTGTGGTCGCGCCTGCTTGCCGTCAACCCCGTCAGCCGCGTCTCGGTCTTTGGGTTTATGAACCCCGTCTTTGGTGTGGTGCTGAGTGCGCTGCTGCTCGGCGAGGGCGCTGGCACGAGCCCCGTTACCGTCATCGTTGCCCTGCTGTTGGTCTGCGGCGGCATCATCATCGTCAACAAACCCAAAAAAGCCTAGCGAGCTGCCCTTATTTAGCAGAAGGGATTCACATACTTTAGCTTAATGGAGTACATCGGTGAGCCGAGGGGCGCCACGCACGCCAGCGTGCGCCCTTTTCCTAGCGTATCTGGACGCCGGCCTTCTTTTTCTCGGCCTTGACGCGGTAGAGCTCCGCATCGGCAGCGCGAAGTAAGTCTTGCCAGGTATCAACACTATCGCCGACCCGCGCGCAACCGATGGACATCCGCAATGCATACGGCACCTCGGCATGCGCGAGCTCGTCGTTGATTGTCGCGCACAGATGCATGATATCCTGTTCCGCCGCTGCCTTTTGGAGCACCACGAACTCATCGCCACCATAACGCGCGATAAAGCCACCAGACGCCGAGCAGACCTCTTTGAGCGCAGCAGATATGACCTGAAGAGCATGGTCGCCCTCCACATGTCCATAGCGATCGTTAATCTGCTTAAAGCCGTCAGCGTCCATCATAAGCAGATATACATCTTCGGCCTGATCCACATTTGAAAAGAGCGACAGCATATAGGTCTCAAAACGGTTGCGGTTGTTGAGTCCAGTCAACGGGTCAGTCGAGATCAGTTGCTCCTGGCAGATGATATAGAGCAGCAACATGCTAATCATTATGCCGACACAAAGGCCAGGCACCGAGTATACGATCTGAAAGGTACCGCCCACCAGGGCCGGAATGGCGAAAAATGCTAAGGTTCGATAGATAGCCTTCGTCTGCAGGCTCTCGACCCTGCGAGATTGCACAAACGCATGCAGGGACGTATGTATAACGTAACAGTAGCTGACAATGGGCTGGATCATATAGGCAAAGCCGCGACGATACACGCCCTGCGAATCGATATAGAACAGGGCGTGCGTCCAGTAACTGGTAAAAGCCAGCACGACCACCAGAGCCGTAGGCAACGTTACAAGCACCACCCTATAGCGCGAGGTCACAAGGTGAGAACCCTGCATCGTCTCGGAATAGATAAACCAAATGAGACACGCGATGGCGAAGAGCGAAAACGAAACCGCGTTGGAAATCCAGTTGGCTGCAATGCCCAACGTGCCGTCCACACCATCCGAAAGCGTCCAGATCATATCGAAGAAAATGTAGGCAGCAGACGTGTAGCCCAGCATGCTAAACAAAAGCTGCTGGGTGCTCGAGAACAGGGAGCGACGGCTTCGTACGGCAAGCCCGATAAGAACAATCATGCATAGCAGGAATATCTCAATCTTGAGTGCCTTAACCACTAGACGCCCTCCCTTCAATATCCAAGTGGTCAGAATCGCCCGATTCGTGTCTGGGCAATAAACGCCCCTTTCTCCGCAGGGGTAAGGGGAATAATAGCAGAGCGCCCGAACGTCACTGCAAGACAGCTCTCGTTCGGGCGCTCAAACGGCGCGAGTTGCACGCCGGAATCATTGATGGGTATCGATTGCTACTCGCCATCGATGTCGGCCGCGACAGCCTCCTCGATGGCCTCGACACCGGCAGGCGACAGGTCTTCCTTGCTCTGGCAGAACTTCTTATCGACCCAGCCGGTCAGAATCGGGGCCATGATTGCCGTGATGATGACGGCAGTGGCGATCTGCGCATACGCGGTGGGCGCAAGCTCGGCATAGCGCGGAGCGACCTCGGCGAGGGCGACCGGCGTGGTCATGGCCGTGCCGGCAATGGTGGAACATGCCACAGCCGCCTTACCATTGCCGCCACACAGGCGCTCGAAGGCAAAGGTAATGGGACCGACGACAAACAGCGTGACAAGACCCAGCAAGATGCCGGAAATACCGCCGGTGATAAAGCTCGACAGGCTCATGGACGCACCGAGCTGAAAACCAATGACGGCGATCGCGGGATTGGCACCGGGAACCAGCAGATTCTTGATGAACGGGAAGAGGTTGCCCAGAACCATGCCGATAACGAGCGGCAAAATGGAGCCGATGATGGTACCGACAGGAATGTTGGCGAGACCCGAGACACCAAGGATGATCAGGGTGACGGCGGGGCCGGCCGTAAAGAACAGAATACCCACGGCGCCCTGCTCGGACTCATCGCCGAACTCGCCCATGATACCCGTGTAGAGCGCCATGTTGCAAAACGTAATGCCGCCGATGATGGAAACCGAGCTCAGGCCCAAAAGGTTGTCGTTAAAGAAATACGCAACGCCCAGGCCCAGCGCGGCTGCCACCACAAGCTTAGGAATCAGCACGACGATGCCGGTCTTGATGGCACCCGGCGTGGACTTAAAGCTGATGCCGGCGCCCACAAACAGCAAGATCGCGGCAACGATGGTGTTGGAGCCGCCGCGGCAGGCAGCCGTAAAGAAGCCGCCGATCTCAAAGACCTGCGGACAGAAGGTATTGAGCAAAAGGCCGACGATCATCGGGTAGATCATGATGTCACCCGGGATGCGCGGTACTTTGAATTTCTTTTGCTCGTTGGCGGTCGCTCCCTGTGCCATGAAACCCCCATTTCCGCTGACGCGGAACAAAAGCCCACGTCACGCTTTGCTACAGTAAAGTTTGATCATGGTACCAGAAGAAGTAGACCGCCTCGGTGGGAAATTTGATTCGTTAGGCCGGGACGATAACGCATCCTGCTCTTATACGAGGCTCAAAACGATATAGAGCACGATGCCCGAGACGCAGCACCACAACATCGACTTTGTCTTGATTGCCACCGCCACGACGCCGGCTGCCGCAATCCAGGGAATCAAGCCCTGCCACAAGCCGACGTCGAAAGCGCCAGGGCTTATCAAATCGTTGGCGACCAGCGCCGCGAAGGCGGCGGGCGGAATATAACCCAAGGCCTCGGTAACGCGGGGCGACAGCGTTCTCCCGCGCAACGCAAGCGCCGGGGCAATGCGGAAAAACGCGATGGCCGCCCATGACGACAGCCACAGGACCAAAAACTCATTAACGGGCATCGCGAGCGCCCTTTCCTTCGGCGAGGACATCGCACGCGAGCGCCGCGACAACGCCGACGAGCACACTTGCCGGCACGGCGATATTCGTCCATCCCAAGAACTTGCATATGGCGACGGACACCGCAGCCAAAACGGCGGCTACGATATTGCCGCGCGACAGTCGCTGCGAAAAGAGCAGGCAGATAAAAAGCGATGTGCAGACAAAGCCAGCAATAGCGGTGGGAACATCAACAACGGCGCCGACAGCAGCGCCCATCGTGCACGAAACGCCCCATGTTGCGATAAGGATCGCGTTGAGCACGAAGGACTCGCGCGGACCCCAATCCTCCCCCTCAATCAGCTTGGCAAGCGAGATGCCGTATGCCTCCTCGGTAAGTGTCGCGGCAACAGCCAGCGTCTGACGCTTCGAGGCACCCGTCAGATACGGTGCAATCGATGCCGAGTAAAGCGCAAAGCGCGAGGAGATTGCGGCGACGCTCGCGACGATCGATGCCGCAGGCACACCTGCCAGCCACAGATTGCAGATCATAAACTGCCCGCTGCCCGTCACGAACGTGCTGCTCAGAGCAAAAACCATCCAGGGTTCCATTCCCGTCTGCGCCATAATCATTCCGCACGGCGCGGCTATCGCAACATAGGTAAGCATCACCGGCCAGACGGTTTTAACGATTTTGAGCACCATAGCGTTCCTCATCCCGACAAGATTTCCGAGCCGCATTCAACGACGCGGCAGAACCATCGCCCGATGGCAACCGAGTTCGCCTACAATTGCCACCGGATCGAAAGACACAGAAAGACACAACTTTTTTAGGAAGTCATTATGACAGCTATCGATCGAACGCGGGCTGCCGCGGCCTTCAAGACCTACACCGATGCCTACGATGCCGCCAATCCGCGTATCGCGCTCAAAATCGAGCATACGTACCACGTTGCCGAGGCATGCGATGCCGTGGCACGCGAACAGGGCTGGTCACCGCAGGACATTGACTTGGCGTGGCTTTGCGGCCTGCTGCACGATATGGGCCGCTTTGAGCAGCTGCGACGCTGGGATACGTTTAAGGATGCCGAAAGCATGAGCCATGCGGCGTTGGGCGTCGAGGTCCTCTTTGGCGAAACGCCTGCAGGCGCGCCCGCGGCAACAAGTATCCGCGACTTTATCGACAACCCGGCAGAAGACGAGTTGATTCGCGCAAGCATTGCCTATCACAGCGATTTCCGCCTACCCGCGCAGCTCGACGAGCGCACGCGGCGCTTCTGCGATATTGTGCGCGATGGCGACAAGATCGACATCATGCGCACCATCGCCGACAGTACCGTCGACACCATCCTCAAAGTGGATGAGGACACATTTCTCGCCAGCCGGTTCTCGACACCGGCGCTCGCCGCCTTTGACGAGCGCCGCTGCGTTGCACGCGACGAACGCGACGAGCCCGCAGACTACCTGGTGGGACTCATCTGCTTTATGTTTGAGCTCGTCTATCCGGCAAGCCGCGCGCTGGCGCGCGAGCAGGGCGATATCTACCGCCTGCTCGACGCGCCCTTTGGCATCGTGCGCCCCTTTACCGACCCCGCCACGCGAGCGACCTGGGAACGCCTAAAGAAAGAGATGCGAGCCTGGCTGGCCGGCGCCTAGCGCTCGAGCTGGGCCAGAAGCTCCTCGACGACTTCGACGGCGTCGCCGACAACTTTGTACTGCGCAGCGCCAAAGATGGGAGCATCCGGGTCCTCGTTGACGGCGATGATGCACTCCGCGCCGCCGATGCCGGCTAGGTGCTGGATAGCACCCGAAACGCCGATGCTCACGAGGAGCTTAGGCGAAACCGACACGCCGGTCTGGCCCGATCTGGTGGCGGTACTCCAGCCAACCCGCCTCCACGACGGGACGCGTGCAGCCAAGCTCGGCACCCAGCGCATCGGCGAGTTTTCGCATCAGAGGCAGATTCTTCTTGGAGCCAATGCCGCGGCCCACCACGACTAGGCGCTCGGCATCGGCAATTGATGCCTGCTGCCCCCACTCCTCGGCGGGAATCGAGATCTCGACGCGGGCCTTAACATCATCCGCAAGCGATACCTGGGTAATCGTTCCGGAGCGACTGTAATCAAACTCGGGCGCTCCAAAGATGCCGGGACGCACCGTTGCCATCTGGGGACGATGATTGGGGCAGACGATGGTGGCCATCAGGTTGCCGCCAAACGCCGGACGCGTCTGTTGCAGCAGCCCCGTCTCCGTATCCATCGAAAGTACGGTGCAGTCAGCCGTAAGGCCCGTCTGCAAACGCACGGCAACGCCGGGTGCCAGTTCGCGGCCAAAGGCGGTCGCACCGTACAGAATGGCCTCGGGCTTGCGCTCTTCCACCAAATCGCAGATCAGCCGGGCGTAAACCTCCGCATCGTTCTGGCGCAGACGCTCGTCGCGGCAGACCACGACCTCGTCGGCACCGGCGCAGACCAGATGTTCCAGGTCCTCAAGCGAGCCCTCGGGGCTCATACCGACCAATGCCACCAGACGGCAACCGCGGGCATCGGCAAGCTCGCGCCCCTTACCCATGAGCTCGTAGGCCACCGGGGCCACGACATCGCGCTCGTCGGTCTGCACGAATACCCAAATGTCTCGATACGCATCAAGGTCAACCGCACCGGCGGCCTCGTCGCGCTCGATCGAAATGGCATTGACGGGGCAAGTGTCGACGCACCCGCCGCACAAGATGCAGCCGTCGGTCACATGGGCGCAGCGGTTGGGGCGCTCGCCCTCCACCACAATGCCACACGAGGCACAGGCGCGAACGCATCGACCACAGCCAACGCATGCCTCGTTATCGATTATCAGTCCGCTCATCTATGCCATCCCCTCGATAATCTTGGCAAGCTTTGCCGCTTGCTCGACCGGTGTGCCCTCGATGGCCTCACACGTTTGGTCGCGGTCGGGCACAAACGAGCGCACGACCTGCGTCGGCGATCCGGCAAGGCCGCAACGCAAGGGGTCGGCATGTACATCGGCAGCACAGACCACCCGCACATCCGCATCTTCGGCCGCGCGAATGCCGGCGATGCTCGGCATGCGCAGCTGGCCGATCTCCTTGGCGGTCGTCATCGCGCACGGCATCTCCAGATAGACCGTCTCCTCACCGGCGTCGCAACCGTGAACGAGCGAAAGCGCACCGCACGTCGTAAAGCCCGCGCTCTGCACGCAGCTCACATCGGTCACGTAGGGAATCTCGAAGGCGCCGGCCAGCTCGGGGCCAATCTGGGCAGTATCGCCATCCACCGCCATCTTGCCGCAGATGAGCAGGTCGAAGTCCTCGTCGAGCGCCTCGATGCCGCATTTGAGAGCATAGGTGGTCGCCAACGTGTCCGCACCCGCAAAGGCGCGATCGGTCAGCAGCAGCGCGTCATCGGCGCCGCGGGCAATGCAGTCGCGCAACAGCGATTCGGTTGCAGGTATACCCATCGACACCACCGTCACGCGTACGTCCATGCCAAAGCCGATAAAGTCGTCCTTGAGCGCCAGCGCGCATTCGAGGGCACTTGCATCGAAGGGATTAATGACCGCCTGTCTGCCATCACGCACGATGGTATTGGTTTTGGGGTCCATCTTGACCTCGGTGCTTCCCGGCACCGCTTTGACACACACCACCATATGGAAATCGCTCATCTTCACGCGCCCCCTTTCTGGACGAGTTCATCCAAGAGCTTCTCCGAAAACAGGTTGCCACGGCCCAGCTGCCCGGCAGGATCGAGCTGCAGCTTGAGTCGAGCCGATTCGACCATGGCCTCGTGGCCGTACATCGTCTCCAAAAAGCCCGCTTTGATCTTGCCGACGCCGTGCTCGGCAGAAACGGCGCCGCCCATAGCCGTTACCTCCGCAGCCCACTGGGCAAACAGCTCACCACCGCGACGGTAGTCCTGCGCATCGCGCGGCAGGATATTCACATGCAGATGGTTGTTGCCGATATGTCCCCAGGCGGCAGACTCAAGCCCGCTTTCGGCCAGCGTGCGGCGATAGAGGGCAACGACATCGGCCAGGCGCGCGTTGGGCACCGACATATCCGACCCCAGCTTGGTAATGGTGGGATCGGTGCGGCGACGCTCGTCGATAAGCATGTTGACACTCTCGGGGACGGCGTGGCGGAAGAACCGCTGGCATTCGCGATCGGCCTCGGTGCGCGCAACCCAGGTCGCGTCGTCGCGGCCGCCCGCAAGCTCCAAAACCCATCCCAAGTGGTACAACTCCTCGGTCGCCTGCGCCTCGTCGTCGCAGTCGAGCTCCACATAGACACAGACCTTTGCCTCATCGTCGAGTGCCGGCAGTGAGGCAAACGCGGTCGACTGCTCGCGCTGGCGGCGAAGGATATCCAAGGCACCGGCATCGAAATACTCGATAGCGGCGGCATGGGACAGCACGGGGCGCACGGAATCGGTAAAGGACACCGCCTTGTCCTCGCTATCGAAGAAGCAGCTCACGCCCCATACGACCGAAGGTGCCGCCTGCAGGGCAATCTCGAGCTCGGTAATGACGCCGAGTGTGCCGCACGCACCGATAAAAAGATCGATGGCGTCCATATCGTCCGAAACGAAATAGCCCGACGCGTTTTTGGTCTTGGGCATGGTATAGCCGGGAAGATCCAGCTCGAGCGCGCGGCCCCCTGCCGTCACGAGTGACAAGTGGCGTGCGTCAGCGCGCGCCTGACCTCGATGAAGCTCAAGCAGGTCGCCGTCCGCTCCTATGGCATCAAGGAAGCCGACCTGACCAAGAAGCCCTTCAACCAGTTCCGCAACTACGTGCTTTCGCAGAAGACCGCCATGCAGCTTTACGGCGCGTACAGCACCAAAGGGCTGGACGGATTGACCGCCGAAGTCGCTGAAATCGTACGCGCCTGATTTTCACAGTGTTTCTCAACAAAGGAATCTTTCATGAACACACGCATCATTCCCGCCCTGCTGGGCGCCCTGCTTTTCTCCGGCGTCG
>ENA-ORTD01002284-ORTD01002284.1-human-gut-metagenome-genome-assembly--contig:-NODE-2284-length-11278-cov-2.213757_pt1 | contig 11278 bp, 8 predicted proteins | sample MGYA00241907_ERZ509178 | MGnify/ENA primary metagenome ERZ509178 (study PRJEB26280, sample SAMEA2338793) | human gut metagenome | biome: human gut; feature: human-associated habitat; material: faeces...
TTCTGCTTCGGCTATCGCTTTGTTTCAAACTTTTGCCTCCCCTCCGGGAGATGTGCGGCGCCTTCCAGCGCGGGCCGGCACACAGCAGCTGCGCCGCCCGGCTCCCGCACACAAAAGGCACCGCTATTCGCCCAGAAGATCAAAATATGTCTTACTTATCTGGATTGAACCGTTCACGGTCCTGAGAAATCCTTCGCTTTTCAGTTCGGTGATGAACCGGCTCACTGTCACGCGGTTGATGCCCATCACAGCCGCAATGCTCTGGTGGGTCCAGGCCACGCAGAGGTCGTACCAACCTCCGTCATTCAGGCGTCCACTGTCAACGCAAGACAGCAGCAGCTTCTTCAGCCGGTCACTGGTAGAGTCAAATGTCAAACTCTCGATCTCATAGCGCAGGATCGTACACTTCTCCACCGTACTGTGAAGGATCGCTTCCACAAACTGCCGGTTTTCCAGCAGCTTGACGAAATGCTCCCGGTCGATCAGCCAGAGGGTCGTTTCCTCTTCCGCAATTGCGTACCGGGTCGCCACTTCGATGCTACCGTTCTCGTTGTAGAAGATACCCTCACTGAAAAACCATCCTGTTCCCAGGCGGTAAAGGACCTTTTCCCGCCCGTTTGCACTGAACATGTAGTGCGAGGTGACGCCACTGGCCACATAGGCCACATAGTAGATCGGATTGCCCGGGGACAGATAGTATTCTCCCGTGCGCAGCTTGCGCACAATCGAGTTCTCCCGGATCAGCTGTCGAAGCTTTTTATCGTTGCAGCGTACAGGCCCTGCCCACATCTCCTGACTGTTTTTCATGCATTTTGCCCCCAGATCCAATAAAATCTATCTGATATTTCATTATATGCGCCCCGTTTTCCCAGCGCAAGAATAAAAGCTCAATTGGATAGAATTGTAAGATAAGATCCGGAAAGCCTTCCGTCTGTGGTTCCTTCCTCCGTCAAGCGATACGGTTCAGAGCTCGTAAGCCTGGTACTCACCCTCACAGGGAGGTCCCGCACATATAATCGTCATCTGATGTTTACAACCAACGATGATGGATGCCACTGTCATGAAATCGATCATCTCACGTCCGGGCAGGCTGGTGTTGTGCGCGCAGATGGACTCAGGGTAGTACTCGTGGTCCTTCATGCATTCCATGATATAGGGCACGTCGATTTGTCCGGCCCGCTTTCTGAGGAGTTCCTCCAGCCGCAGGTCCCGGTTCTTAGGCCCCACCCGGGAATCCAGATACTGGTGCACCACAAAGTGATTTGCATGGGTCAAAATCCCGCCGCTGGGCGCCAGCACATTGGCCCCGTTTGGATATGCCTCGATGTCCACCGCACAGCCGTTGCCGCTGGCCAGAAGCATATTGTTGGACACACAGCGCTTGGCGTGGAGCAGCATATCCCTGGCTTTTTCAAAGTCATCGCAGGCCAGCACCGCGCGCCGCAGGAACGTGACTGGTACGCCGATCCCCCAGCTGTCCCGCACCGACTGGATCATATTGTTGCACAAAAGCCGATCCCGTGGGAGTTGAAGCCCTCCCGCAGCATCTGGCCGGCCTCCGCCAGGCCCAGGATACGCGTGCCATCCTTCTGCTCGATGTGGAGTATGACGATGTTGTCCATTACGGCCTGCTTATAGTCCCAGTTCTTGATCAGATAGGTCCCGCCGTGTGCGCTGGCCTCCGGAAGGACCACCGCCGTCGTACACTCCGCCGGCTTCGGGAATTTGGAGATCTCATAGCGGCAGTTGAGCACCATCAGCTCCTCCATGCCGATCTGTGCCCCTTCAGCGATCCCCTGGGCCTCCTGCACCACCAGCGGCATGGTCTCCTCCAGCAGCGGCAGGTAAGAAGCGGCATATTTCTTGATTTCCGGCCAAGTCTGTCCGCTGGTCTTTCCAAAGAAGTCGCGGTAGACCTCCACACCGGCCCGGATCTTCTCCTGCGCCTGCTGGCCATACTGTCTGCCGCACTCGTAGGGGGTGTCCCCTGCAACATGAATTACTTGAAAGCGTCTCACAAAATCCTCCTCCTAACCGCCCTGCGCATCCGGCGGAACAGGAACCAGCCAGCCTTGGGGGAAACTGGCCGGCTCCGTTCCGCCGTGCCGGGAATCAGACACGGTCAGATTTTACTCGTACACAACCACGTTCTCATAGCGATACGCAGAGACGGGGTTCATCTGGAAGCCCTCCTGTGTCTTGGAGGCGCCCACCAGGTTGTTGTAGCTCCACATGGGAATATAGGGCCGCTCCTCGCTCAGCACCTGGCCGATATGGTCATATACGGCCGCACGCTGCGTGTCGTCCTGGATGGAACGGGCGTCCAGCAGCTCCTGCAGCAGCTCGGGGTTGTTGTAGTGCGCGAAGTTGCTAGTGGACTCGGGAGAGATGTTGCTGTAGTAGGCATAATCCGCATCGCCCATCAGGTTGTACCACATGGAGCTGCTCATACCGAAGTCCTCGCCCTTGCCCATCCGGTCGTCCATGACCTGGCTGTCCATGGGCTCAACGGAGGCCTCAATGCCCACCTCGCGGAGCATGTCCTGAATGACGATGCAGGCCTCCTGGCGGGGCTGGTCAGAGGACTGCACCCAGATGCTCATGCTGAAGCCGTCAGCATAGCCCGCCTCCGCCAGCAATTCCTTGGCCCTTTCCACATCATAGGTATTGGCCGGGACCGATTCACTGTAGCCGAACACGCCGGGGGCCAGCAGCGTACCGATGGGCTCGGCGTAGCCGTACATGACCGCGTCGCACAGGGTATCCTTGTCAATGGCGCACTCAATGGCCATTCGCACCCGCGCATCCTGGAGGGCAGGGGTGTCCTCGCTGGTGCAGTTGAGCGTAAGGTAGAAGGTCTTGAAGGAGGCATCCTCCAGAACCTGCAGGTTCTCATTGCCGTTCAGCCGCTCCACATCAGAGGGAAGCACATCGTAGGCGAAGTCAATCTCACCGGTCTCCAGCAGAACGGAGCGCTGGGAGGTCTCGGGCACAACGCGCATCTCCAGATACTTCGTCTTGGGTGTGCCGCCCCAGTAGTCCTCGTTGGCCTCCATCTTGATGTACTCGCCCTCGGCGCGCTCCACAAACTTGTAGGGGCCGGTTCCGATGGGGAACTCTGCCATCGCGTTCTCATTGGCCTCCATCAGATGCTTGGGCATAATGCCGCACAGCGGGCTGCACAGTGCGTTAAGCACGGGGGAGTAGGCACCGATGGTGTTGATGACCACGGTGTAGTCGTCCACCACGTCCACAGACTCCAGCCAGGAGAAGTTGTTCTTCACGATGGTGTGATCCCGCGCCCGCTCGTAGGTGTACTTCACATCCTCCGCGGTAAAGGGCTCGCCGTCGTGGAAGGTCACGCCCTCCCGGAGCTTGAACTGGATGGAGTCCTCATCCAGAAACTCCCATTCGGTAGCCAGCATGGGAATCACATTATTGTCCGCATCCCAGCTCACCAGGGTGTCGAAAATATTGCATGTCACGCCGTAGGAGAGGTACTGCTTGCCCACGTGGAAGTCCAGGGAGTTGATGTCGCCGGACTGCGCCCAGACAATGGTGTCCTTTGCTTCGCCAGGGCCTTCATTTCCACCGGCAGGGGCGGTTCCGGTCGTCTGCGGATCGGTGGAGTTGCCGCAGCCAGCCAGCAGAGACAGTGCCAGGGCGGCGGAGAGGGCCAGAGAGACTAGTCTTTTCATACGTTTACCTCCTTTAATATTTCACTCAGTGGTGGGCCGCAAAGCGGCCAGACAGCCGCTTCCGCTTATTGCAGAACAGTTTGTCACCTCCTTCAGTCCTTCACCTGGTGGCAGGCCACGAAATGACCGGGCGATACCTCCCGCTCCTCCGGGCTGCACCGCGTACACTCCTCTGTGGTGTAAATACAACGCTTGGCAAACCGGCAGCCGGGCTTGACGTTGATGGGGGAGGTGATCTCTCCCTTCAGCACCGTGCGGTTCATGGGAGCGTCGGGGTCTGGTACAGGAATAGCAGAGAGCAGCGCCTTGGTATAGGGGTGTTTGGGGTTGCGGAACAGCTCCTCGGGCGGTGCCTGCTCCACCAGCTGCCCCAGATACATCACGACGATCTGGTCGGACAGGTGCTTGACCACCGCCAGATTGTGGGTAATGAACAGATACGTCAGACCCATCTGCTGCTGGAGGTCCTGCATCAGGTTGAGCACCTGGGCCTGGATGGACACATCCAGCGCTGAGACCGGCTCGTCGCACACAATGAATTTGGGGGTGAGCGCCAGGGCGCGGGCAATTCCGATCCGCTGTCTCCGCCCGCCGTCCAGCTCATGGGGGTAGGAGTTGATCAGGCGGCGGGCCAGGCCCACCACATCCATCATTTCCAGCACTTTTTTCTGGATCTTGTCCTTTTCCTTGGCGGTGTACACACCCTGGATCAGCAGCGGCGCGGCGATGGCCTGGGAGACTGTCATCCGCGGGTTCAGAGAGGCGTAGGGGTCCTGGAAAATGATCTGCATATCCGAGCGTAGCCGCTTCAACCGCACTTTGTCGTACTCCAGGATGTTCTCCCCGTTGAAAATCACCTTTCCGCCGGTAGGCTCATGGAGCCTGAGGATACACCGGCCCAGGGTGGACTTGCCGCAGCCGCTCTCGCCCACGACGCCCAGGGTTTGGCGCTCCTCGATGCGGAAGCTGACATCCTCCACCGCGCTGAGTGTGCCGCGCGGGGTCTGAAAGTACTTCTTCAGATGCTCGACCCGGAGCAGCTCTTTCTGACTCACACCTGTCCCTCCTTCCCTTCGCAGCGGAAGCACCGCACCTGATGTCTGCCGGTTTCTCCACCCACATGATAGATGGGCGGGTGCTCTTGTTTGCAGCGCTCCTGGGCATACGGGCAGCGCTCGCAGAACGCACACCCCTCCGGCAGCGCTGTGGGGTCCGGCATCAGGCCGGGGATCGGCACCAGCCGCTCCACGTGCTCGTGGATGTTGGGGATGGAGGAAAACAGCCCCTCGGTGTACGGATGCATCTGCTTTTTGAACACATCGTGGACCGTTCCGCTCTCCACGATCTCCCCGGCATAAATCACCGAGACATACTCACAGTTCTGGGCCACCACGCCCAAGTCGTGGGTAATCAGCAGCAGAGCGGTGTTCAGCTTTTTCCGCAGGTCAGCAATGGTCTCCAGTACCTGGGCCTGAATGGTCACGTCCAGCGCCGTGGTAGGCTCATCCGCAATCAGCACCTTCGGATTGCAGGCCAGGGCGATGCCGATGACCACCCGCTGCTTCATGCCACCGGAAAATTGATGGGGATAGTCTGTTGCCCGCTCCGGTGCAATCCCGACCAGTTCCAGGATTTCTCTGACCCGTTGCTCTGCCTGCCTCCGGCTGCATTTCTGGTGAGTCTCCACCGCCTCGGCAATCTGATCCCCCACCGTAATGACCGGGTTCAGGCTTGTCATGGGGTCCTGGAAGATCATGGAGATGTGCTCGCCGCGGATCTTGCGCAGCTCCTTGGTGCCCATTTTCAGCAGATCTTTCCCGTGGTACAGGATCTCGCCGGACTTGATCTTCCCATAGGGTTTGGGCGTCAGGCCCATGATCCCTTTCGCCATGGTGGTCTTTCCGGCACCCGTCTCACCCACCAGGCCGTGTGAGGACCCCTCTTCCAGTTCGAAGTCCACCCCGTTCAGCGCCTTTACGATGCCGTCCTGCATCTCATATTGGATACACAGATCATGAACGGAAAGAATCGTTTCCATCTTGTCCTCTCCTATCGCTTTTGTTTCGGATCAAGGGCATCCCGCAGACCGTCTCCCAGCAGATTGAGAGACAGAATACACAGGACGATGGCAATGCCCGGGAACAGAGAGATGTGCCAGGCTTCCCGCATATACATGCGTGCAGAGCTCAGGATGGAGCCCCACTCCGGTGCGGGCGGCTCCACGCCCAGGCCCAGGAAGGACAGTCCGGCCACGTTGAGGATGGTCGTTGCCACGCCCAGCGTGCCCTGCACGATCACCGGAGACAGGGCGTTGGGAACAATATACCGCAGAATGATGTGGACGTCGGAGGCGCCTACCGCCCGGGCCGCTTCAATGTACTCCGCGTCCTTCACCGACAGGACGGAGGAACGGACGATCCGCGCAAACTGCGGGATCTGGGATACCGACAGGGCAATCAGCAGATTGACGAGGCTGGGCCCAAGCGCAGCCACCAGGGCCATGGCCAGCACCAGGCTGGGCACAGTCATCATCATATCCATGACCCGCATGATGCAGTTGTCCACGATCTTCCCATAGTACCCGGCGATGGAGCCGATGGTCCCGCCCACCAGGATCGCCGCCAGGATGGTGACCACGCCGGCGAACAAAGAGTATCTGGTGCCCCAGAGAATCCGGAACAGCAGATCCCGTCCGTACTCATCACAGCCCAAGATATGCTCCGGACTGGGCTTGGCCAGCTTGTTTAGCAGGTCGTTCTTGACCACCAGATCGTTGTAGAGCTCCGGGTTGACCAGGTCCAGGATCACTGTGATGACAGAAATAGCCAGCAGGACCCCGATAAACACCATACCCGCAATAGCCAGCCGGTTCCGTTTGAACCGCCGCCAGGTCTCCTGCGCCAGGCTGCGCTGACCCATGCCGACCTGCCCCTGCTTAGTCTTCTCCATGGCGCGTCCTCCTCTTGATGCTCTTGTACTGGGACTTGATGCGCGGGTCCACAAAGGCATAGATGATGTCTACCAGCAGGTTGATGCACGTCACGATCACCGCCAGCATGACCACCGCGCCCAGCACACAGGGGGTGTCCTTGTTGCTGATGGACTCCACGATGAACCGGCCGATCCCGGGCCAGGCGAAAATAGTCTCTGTGGTCACCGCGCCCCCCAGCAGGGAGCCAAATTGGAGGCCGACCACTGTGATAATGGGAATCAGCGCGTTGCGGAGCATATGGACGAAGGTGACCCGCTTCTCCGAAACGCCCTTGGCCCGCGCGGTGTCGATATAGTCCTGATTCATCACATCCAGCATGGCTGAGCGGGTCATCCGCGTGATGGTAGCCGTGGAATTCAGGCCCAGGGTGAGCATCGGCAGAATCAGGCAGAGCAGATATGGGCTAGAGCCGGAATAGGCAGCGGGCAACCATCCCAGATTGACCGCAAATATGATGACTCCCATCAGCCCCAGCCAGAAGTGGGGTGCGGCAGCGCCAATGAGCGTCAGCAACATGGTGATATTATCGAAGATGGTATATTGTCGTCGGGCGGATATGATCCCCACCGGTATGCCCACCGCCATTGCAAACAGCAGGGCCGCAAATGACAGGATGAAGGTGTTCGGCAGGCGGGACATTACCTGCTCCATGACGCTCAGATCGTTTTTGTAGGAAGTCCCCAGATCCCCGTGGAGCAGCCCCAACAGGAATCTTCCGTATCGGATAAAGAATGGGTCGTTCAGCCCCATACTCTCCCGCAGCTCTTCTACCTGCTCGGGGGATGCCTCCACCCCCACTTTCGACAGCGCTGGGTCGCCGGGGGAGCTGTCCATAATCGCGAATACGATCAGTGTCGCGCCGATCAGCACCGGGATCATCATCAGCAGACGTCTTACAATGTATCGAAGCACCGCGAAATCCTCCTATCTCACTTCTGTATGGAGTTGCAGTTCCATTTCAGCAGCTGGTAGTCGATCTGTTCGATGATGCGGTCCAGTTCCCCGCACAGCCGGTTCCTCTGGCGGAGGAAGTCGGTCTTCAGGAACAGGAAGGTCTCCGCATCGGTGTTTTCCCGGGTCGCCCCCATGGCGGCTCTGAATTTCTGAAAGTTGGCCGGAATCCCCAGCCGGTCATAGTCATACGGCGGCGTATAGGTGTACTCCACCTGGATCAGGCCGCCCGCCACTTTTTGCAGAATCGCGTCGGTATCGTCATGCTTCGGGATCTCCTCCTCCAACTCCCGCACCTTGGCCTGGACGGCTGCCAGCTTCTCAAAGGCGGGGGCCAGATCAAATTCCTCCGGGGTGAGTTCCCCGTCAATCTCCCGCAGCAGCCGCCCGGACTCCTGAAGATATTCGGACATCTGCACCGGAAGATGCCTGCCGTTGACGATCCGACAGATCATCTCTGCATTGATGGCGGCGTCCCGCATGGCAATGTCCAGATCCACCTTGTCCAGCGTATCCTCCCGGCTGTGCCACCAATTACCGCCGCCCACATTTCCGCCTGTATCCGACTGGAGCGCCTCATACTTCAGCATGATAGTAATAGGCACTTCCCGTCCCAGAAAGCTTTGCTCGCCCAGGTGGGGCAGTTGGATGTAGGGTTTGGGCTCCTGCCCGGTATACTTTCGGATCAGCCCCTCGGTAAAGGCCTGGCCCTCCATCCGCGTGGTACGGGCCCGGATCTGCTTGGCGTTGCTGCATCCGGCAATATCGATGTTGATATGGGCCACACAATGATCTCTCAGCTGCTCAAAATAGGTATCCGAGTACCAGGTCGAGCCGGCATATTGCCCAAACTCGTGGCCGGCCCACCAGCATACCAGGATGCTCCTGCGCAGCAGATGACGCATTTCATGAAAGACCCGCGTCAGCTCCAGCAGAATGGCATCGCCGCCGCCGTTGTCCGTCATCCCAGTGCAGTGGCAGTCATAGTGGCCGTCCATCAGCACGAAATTCTCCTCGGTGCCCTGGATGAATGCCACGGGGATGGATGCCTCTGTGGGTCCGGTCTCCGCCCGGGCAGACATTCTCACCCGGACCGGGCCCTGCTCCATCGCTTTCAGAATAGTCTCGCCGGCGGCCCGGGTGCAGTCGACACAGGGCAACTGCGGCAGCAGGTGCCGGTTCTCCGGCGTGGGCGCGCCATTGTGATTGGATGCTCCAAAATAGTGCGGGCTCTCCCCCGGACCGTTGTACATCCCGATCACACCGATTGCCCCGGCGGCGGCGGCCTCCAGCACCACGTCGCTGCAGGAGATCTTGGGCAGGACAAACTTCCCTGCCGCGCCCCGGAAGCGCTCCGCCTGCTCCTGATAGGTCAGTCGCTCCTTTTCGCACAGCGCATCATAAAAGACCTCTCCCTCCAGATTGGTCACATTTTTGGTGAACCCACAGGGGACCACGTCGAATTCCGTCTTCTGGGGAGAAAGCATCTCCAGGCTTGCGTCCACCGCACGGCTCATGTATCCGGTAAACCTCAGCCTCCGGTGCGGAATACCGTACTCCTCCAACTTTTGGAGCAGGTAGTCAGCTGCCTCCTCTGCGTCAGGGGTCCCGGATGCCCGATGCAGCGTACTGAACCGCCGGGTTGTCTCCCCCAGGTTGCTCTTAGCAATCCGCAGCGCGATCTGTTCAAACAGCTCCAACGGAGCAGCCGTCTCCCCGTGGTACACTTGACTGCACAAATTAAACGCCTCCTTTTCTATTATTTTTGTCGCCCTGTTATCTGCAGTTTATCCCCCCGCAACGGCTGTCTCAACCGTATCAATTACATGTCAATTCATCGCAAATGTGTAACTCCTGTACAAGCTGTCTCGGCCCCCTGATTTGTGCAGTTTGTCTTATTTATCTGAAATTCGCCCCCTTAACCTGTGCCATTTTAAGCTTATCAGCCCCCTTGTTTCGGTTGCGGAACAGCTCTAAATATGCTGCCTGCTTTTACACAGGTAGTTTTTATGCGATTTGACTACAAAGTTTCATATCTCTTCACAGTGCTGAGAGACCCGGCGCCGCTTCGGCTAGTATAAGTGAGAGGGACCCACCCTTGGGTGGGGCAAGCAGAGCATTTGGCTTGCCGCGAGCGGCCGCCAAACGCCTTTTGCGGGCGTGGCCCGCACCCACTTTTGCCCAGGAGCCCTCCGGCGTGCTCAAGCGCGGGACAGTTGAGCCGGAGGGTGCCCCTGTCGCGGTCGTGCCGGCCCTGTGTGCCGGTTTCGGGGTTGGGGTGGGGCCATCACCTGTTGATGGTATTTCGGCGGCGTTGGACCGTGTATGGAGCGGCGGCTGACGGCAAAGGAAATCGGGGTGATCCAGCGCCCCTTAGTGTAGTATCAAGTGCAGAGAAAGAACGCCTCCAAGAAGCCCCGTTTCGGGCCCTTTGGGGACGTTCGATTTTCGTACTAGGATAAAGGGAGGTGGTCGCAAGTGCCCACCTCCCAGCCACAAAGCCCCTCAGTGCGGGACATTTCCGGCTTCCGCGGAAGGTGCACCTTTTTGCCACAGTCGGCAGTTCTAGGTGGTCGTCAGTTTGAGAAGTCCAGTGTTCCCAGCCGATTCCGGCCTTTTTGACCGTCGCTGTGGGGATATTGGGGCCGGGGACGATTTTTCCCCGCGCGCCTCAGATCCTGCGCCGCATAAAACAAAGAAGAAGATCTCAACGAACCACAAATGCGATGACGTTGACAATGAGAAAATTTTTCGCAAGAGCCTGTCCGCAAATGTAAATTGTTTGATAACTCTGCACCGTTGACCTGGCTATTTTGCCTCTTCTGTGGTATGTTGTGTTGCTGCAAAGGAGGCGATCACCATGGCAAAGAAACGGGCCAACGGCGAAGGGAATATCCGAAAGCGGAAGGACGACCGGTGGGAGGGGCGGTACACCGCCGGATACGACGCCAAGACCGGCAGGCGGATCATCAGGAACGTGCTGGGCAGGACACAGGCGGAGGTCAATGAAAAACTCAAGAGGGCGCTGGAGGAGACCAACGGTCTGGACGTCAGCAAAACGGCGGATGAGTACACCGTGGCAAGCTGGCTACGCACCTGGTATGAGCTCTACGCCAAGCCCAATATCCGCACCGCCATAGCCAACCGCTACGAGCTGATCATTGAGCACTACACTATCCCCCGCATCGGCAGCGTCAAACTGAAGGAGCTGACCACCCGGCACCTGCAAAAGCTCTACAAGGAGTTATTAGAAAGCGGCAGAATCCACATTGGAAAGAACCAGAGCAAAGGACTCAGCACCACCACCGTCCACAGCGTCCACCTGATGCTCCACGCCGTCCTGGACCGGGCGGTGAAGGAACGGCTCATTCCCCGGAACCCCTGTGAGTACTGCGTGGTGCCCAAGCCCCGGAAGCTGGATATGAAGGTCCTGTCCCCGGAGCAGATCGGCGCCTATTTGGAGGCCGCCCAGCGGCGGGAGTTGCTCCCCATGTTCTATCTGGAGCTGGTCAGCGGGTTGCGGAAGGGAGAACTGGTTGCACTGCGGTGGGACGATCTGGATGTCCAGAGCAGGACCATCTCCGTCAGCAGGCAGTATGTCCGAAACCCGGATGGAAGTCTGGAGCTCACAAGGCCC
>ENA-ORTD01002302-ORTD01002302.1-human-gut-metagenome-genome-assembly--contig:-NODE-2302-length-11175-cov-2.225629_pt1 | contig 11175 bp, 11 predicted proteins | sample MGYA00241907_ERZ509178 | MGnify/ENA primary metagenome ERZ509178 (study PRJEB26280, sample SAMEA2338793) | human gut metagenome | biome: human gut; feature: human-associated habitat; material: faeces...
TTTTCAACAAGCCCCCCGCCACGGGCCGCAAGCTGGTGATCGTCGATGCCAGCATGACCGAGCTGATCCGTCCCGCGCTTTACGGTTCGTACCACAACATCGAAAACATCACCTCGGAAGACGAGGCGCGCGAAAAGTACACCATCGTCGGCACGGCCTGCGAATCGACCGACGTATTCGACGAAAACGTCACGCTCCGCAAGACCCGCCGCGGCGATCTGCTGACCCTCAAGTCGGCCGGGGCCTACGGCATGTCGATGGCGTCGCGCTACAACCTCCACGACCTTCCGGGCGCGGTTTACAGCGACGAAATCCGGTAGACGGGCCGTCTGTAACCCGAACCGCCGAACGCTCCCGAACCGAACCGGACGTCAATCCGCCGAATTCGCATTATGTGGCTGACCCTCGCCTTCACCTCCGCCGCGCTGCTGGGCTTTTACGATGCGGCCAAGAAGCAATCCCTCACGGGGAATGCGGTGCTTCCGGTGCTGCTGCTCAACACCCTCTTCTCGGCGCTTTTCCTGCTGCCGATGATCGTCTCGGCCGAGTGCGGCTTCGGGTGGTTCGACGGCACGATACTGGCCGCCTCTTCGGGCACGCTCCGGGCGCACGGACTGGTGCTGCTTAAAGCGGTCATCGTCCTCACTTCGTGGATTTTCGGCTATTTCGCCATGAAGCACCTGCCGATTACCATCGTCGGTCCGATCAATGCCACGCGCCCCGTCATGGTGCTTGTCGGCGCCATGCTCATCTTCGGCGAGCGGCTCAACGCCTGCCAGTGGACCGGCGTCGTGCTGACCCTCCTCTCGCTCTTCCTGCTGAGCCGTTCGAGCCGCCGCGAAGGGGTCGATTTCCGTCACAACGTCTGGATACTCTGTATCGCGGTGGCGGCTCTGGCCGCCGTCGTAAGCGGACTGTACGACAAATATATCATGGCGCGCCTCGACCCGGTCTTCGTGCAGGGCTGGTGCAACCTCTATCTGTTCGGCCTGATGTCGGTCGTCGTCGGCATCCTCTGGTGGCCGCGCCGCCGTACGACCACCCCGTTCCACTGGACTTGGGCCATTCCGCTGATCTCGTTCTTCCTCGTGCTGGCCGATTTCGCCTATTTCTACGCCCTGCACCAGCCCGACGCCATGGTCTCCGTCGTGTCGATGGTCCGCCGCAGTTCGGTCGTCGTCTCTTTCCTGTGCGGCGCCGTGCTGTTCCGCGAGCACAACCTCCGCTCCAAAGCCTTCGATCTGGCCTTTATCCTCGTCGGCATGTTCTTCCTCTGGCTGGGGTCGAGGTAATGACGACCGTGCCGAAGCGCGGGATTTGCATGCACACCTTTCCGTTTGGGCGCAGACCGGCTTTCGGTCCCGAAACCGCCGGTGTCAAAATAAAAAGACAACCCATTGCGGGCTGTCTTTTTATTTGCGGTATCGTCGGTCCCGGTCATATCAGCTGTTCCAGCCGGCTGACCGTCTTTGCGATTTCCGCATTCCCCGGCGCATAGTCTTTCAGCGCTCCCGCCAGATACTGTTCGTAGGCGTAGAGGTCGATCACGCCGTTGCCTGAGAGGTTGAACAGAATCGTCTTGGGCGTCCCCTCCTCTTTGGCCTGCATGGCTTCGCGGATGGCCGCGGCGATGGCGTGCGTCGATTCCGGCGCCGGGATGATGCCCTCGGTCTTGGCGAAGAGAATGCCGGCGGCGGGGGTCTCGGTCTGCGGCAGCGACTGCGCTTCGACGAGTCCGTCTTTGAGCAGTTGGCTGACGATCGACCCCGCGCCGTGGTAACGCAGTCCGCCCGCGTGGATGTCCGACGGCTGGAAATCGTGCCCCAGCGTATACATCGGCAGCAGGGGCGTGAATCCCGCCACGTCGCCGAAGTCGTACTGGAAACTGCCGCGCGTGAGTTTCGGGCAGCTCGACGGCTCGACCGCCACGATCCGGATATTCTTGCCTTCCGTGAGGTTCTTGCGCAGGAACGGGAATCCCAGTCCCGCGAAGTTGCTGCCGAAGCATCCGATCACCACGTCAGGCTCGGCGTCGGCCATCTCCATCTGCGCCACGGCTTCCTGTCCGATCACGGTCTGATGCAGGATGACGTGGTTCAGCACGCTTCCCAGACAGTACCGCGTATCTTCGGGGTGTTGCAGCGCCACTTCGATCGCCTCCGAAATGGCCAGTCCGAGGCTTCCCGAACAGTTCGGGTCGCGTTCAAGCGCCGCACGGCCCGATGCCGTGAGCGTGCTGGGCGATGCGATGCACTCGGCGCCCCAAGTGTTCATCATCAGCCGCCGGTAGGGTTTCTGCTCGTAGCTGACCTTGACCATGTAAACCTGCAGGTCTATGCCGAAATGCTTGGCCGCGAATGCGATCGCTGCGCCCCACTGCCCCGCGCCCGTCTCGGTGGTCAGGCGGCGGATGCCCTGCTTGTAGTTGTAGTAGGCCTGCGGCACGGCGGTGTTGGGCTTGTGCGATCCGGCCGGCGAGACGCTCTCGTTCTTGAAATAGATTTTCGCGGGCGTGCCGAGCGCCTTCTCCAGCCCCGTAGCCCGCACGAGCGGCGTGGGTCTCCATATTTTGTAAATCTCCTGCACCTCTTCGGGAATGTCGATGAACCGCTCCGCGGACATCTCCTGATTGATCAGCTCTTCGGCGAAAATGGCGCTCATCTGCTCTTTGGTTACGGGCTGCTTGGTCGCGGGATGCAGCGGGGGCAGCGGTTTGTTGGGCATGTCGGCCACGATGTTATACCATTGCGTGGGCATCTGATTCTCGGTCAGGCAGAATTTTTTCGTTTTCATACTCTTTTTTATTTTTCCGTTTGTTTTGTGAAAGTGCAAAAGAAAAAGCCCGCTGTTTACTCTCTCGTAAACAACGGGCTTGTGGCTGGTATCAGGTTTCAACTATACACGCACGGAGCCGCACTCATTGTCCACGAGAGTCAACGAGCGCCACCACCAAGCCTGTATGTTGAAATTGCGAATCATATTCTTTTCGGCAAATATAGCGGGTCCGATCCTTAAATCCAAATTTTTCGGCGGATATTTTCGATACCTACATATATGGCGTCCTCCCCTTTTCCGTGCCCGTCCGTCGAAAAGCCGGTCGGAAGCGCCGGCGCGATTTAGTGCGCCAATCTCGACGAGATTAACAATTTTTATGTATCTTTGTTCGATTTTAGCATGCCGTTCCGGACGCTGTGACGGCGGCACTTCCCGCCAAGGCGGGGATTCCGGGGCGGCCGGACCTGCAAACGCGGCCTTCCGCCGCGGGGAAGGCGGTCCGGCATGTTGAACTGCAAGAGGAACATTAAAGCTTTTAATTATGAATATTTCGTATAACTGGCTTAAACGCTATCTCGACACCGATCTTCCGGCCGAAGAAATCGCACGGATACTGACCGACATCGGACTCGAAGTCGAGGGTTTCGAGAAGATCGAGACCGTAAAGGGCGGGCTTCACGGCGTCGTGGTCGGCGAGGTGCTGACCTGCACGGACCATCCCGATTCGGACCACCTGCACCTCACGACGGTCGATGTCGGCGCCGGTGATCCCCTGCAGATCGTCTGCGGCGCGCCCAACTGCCGGGCCGGGCTGAAGGTGCTCTGCGCCACGGTCGGCACGGTGCTCTACCCCGGCGGCGGCGACGAGGAATTCAAGATCAAACGCAGCAAGATCCGCGGCGTCGAGTCGCTCGGCATGCTTTGCGCCGAGGACGAACTTGGCATCGGGGCCTCGCACGACGGCATTATGGAACTTCCGGCCGACGCCCGCGTCGGCATGACGGCCAAAGAATACCTCGGCATCGAGGACGACTACCTGATCGAGGTGGGACTCACCCCCAACCGCGTCGACGCCGCGTCGCATATCGGCGTGGCGCGTGATCTGGCGGCTTACCTCAGGAGTCAGGGCCTGAACGCCGAAGTGAAGATGCCCGACGTCTCGGCCTTCGCTCCCGACAACCATGACCTGCCGGTGACCGTCCGCGTCGAGAACCACGAAGCGGCCCCCCGCTACGCGGGCGTGACGGTGAAGAACTGCAAGATAGGCCCTTCGCCTGAGTGGATGCAGAACTGCCTGCGCGCCGCGGGCATCAATCCCAAGAACAATCTGGTCGATATCACCAACTTCGTGCTCTTCGAGCTGGGGCAGCCCCTGCACGCGTTCGATGCGGCGAAGATCGAAGGCCGCGAAGTCGTGGTCCGCACCTGTGCCGAAGGCACGCCTTTCGTGACGTTGGACGGCGTGGAGCGAAAATTGACGGCCGACGATCTGATGATCTGCTCGGCCGAGCGTCCGATGTGCATCGCCGGAGTCTTCGGCGGACTGGATTCGGGCATCGGCGACACGACGACCGACGTATTTATCGAGAGCGCCTATTTCAATCCCGTGTGGGTGCGCAAGACGGCCAAGCGTTTCGGCCTGAACACCGATTCGTCGTTCCGCTTCGAGCGCGGCGTCGATCCCAACATGCAGGTCTATGCCGCCAAGCGCGCCGCCCTGCTGATGAAAGAGCTGGCCGGGGGCGAGATTTCGAGCGACATTACCGACATCTATCCCAATCCTGTCGAAGACTTCAAATTCGACATCTCCTTCGCCCGCATCGACTCGCTGATCGGCAAGAAGATTCCCGAAGATACGGTCCGCACGATCCTCGCCGCGCTGGAAGTGAAGATTCTCGCCGAGAAAGAGGGTGTGCTGAGCGTCGCCGTGCCGCCCTACCGCGTGGACGTGCAGCGCGAAGCCGACCTCGTCGAGGATATTCTCCGCATCTATGGCTACAACAATGTCGAGATTCCCTCGCGCGTCCGCTCGACGCTCTCCTATGCGCCGAAGCCCGACCGCAGCAAGCTGATGAATCTCGCTGCCGATTTCCTGACCTCCAACGGCTTCACCGAGATCATGTCCAACTCGCTGACCAAGGCGGCCTACTACGAGGGGCTGGAATCCTACAAGCCCGAAAACTGCGTGCGCATCCTCAATCCGCTGAGCGCCGACCTGAACGTGATGCGCCAGACGCTGCTGTTCAACATGCTCGAAGCCGTGCAGCTCAACGCCAACCGCAAGAACGGCGACCTGAAACTCTACGAGTTCGGCAACTGCTATTTCTACGACGAGTCGAAACGCTCGGAGGAGAACCGCCTCGCGGCTTACTCCGAGGAGTACCGTCTGGCGATCGCCGTGACGGGCCTGCGTCGTGGAACGCCCGGCCGCAGGCCGCGTCGTTCTTCACGCTGCGCGCCGTGGCCGAGAAACTCCTGCGCCGCTTCGGCATCGATATCTATGCGCTCCGGACCGAGACGCTGCAAAACGATCTCTTCGGCGAGGCGCTCTCGATGTCGCTTGGCGGCAAGGAGCTGTTGCAGATCGGCACGGTAAGTGCTAAAATCCGCCGCCGGCTCGATGTCAAGCAGGATGTTTACTATCTGGAGATGAATTTCGACGCGCTCGTGAAATCGACCCGCAAGCATAAGATCGCGGCCGAGGAGCTTTCGAAGTTCCCCGAAGTGAAACGCGACTTGGCCCTTCTGATCGACAAGCAGGTGACCTTCTCGGCGCTGCGCGACGTGGCGTTCGCCACTGAGCGCAAACTGCTCAAGAGCGTTTCGCTGTTCGACGTCTACGAGGGCGACAAACTTCCCGAAGGCAAGAAATCCTACGCCCTGAGCTTCATTCTCGAAGACAAGACCCGCACGCTCGACGAGAAGACGATCGAAAAGGCGATGAGGAACCTCACCGCGCAGTTCGAACAGCGGTGCGGCGCTCAGGTCCGCGGTTGATCCCAATCCGAATGCCGTTCGTCGCATCTCGGTGCGGGCACACGCCCGCCACGGGCATGCCGACGAGCTTATTGACCATAATTGAAGCCGCCTGTTCGTAAGTACAGGCGGCTTTTTTACCGAAACCATGCAACGAACCTCCCGAACGCTCTGCCTGACCACGCTGTTTTTCGCAGCCGGCGCCGCGCTGTTCTTTACCAACGCGGCGGTGATTCCGTATAAGGTCGCTTATCCGGTCCTGCTGCTGTCGCTGTCGCTCTTTTATCTCCGGCTGAAACCGCTGATTCCGGTCGGCGCGGCGCTCTTGTTGTCGGCTGTCGGCGATGCGGCGGGCGCCGGGGGGATGTTCATTCCGCAGATGCTGTTTTTCGCTTTGGCGCACGGAGCCTACATGTGCTACTTCTTGCCGCAGGCGCAAGTTGCGCCCCGGCCTTTTGTCTGGCCGGTGCTGACGGCTCTGCTGCTGTTTCTGTTCGTCTGCATCGTTCCCCGCGCCGCCGATCCGGCCGAACGCGCGGGCGTCGCCGTCTACGGACTCGTCATCGCGGGAATGTTATACAGCGCGCTTCAGTACCGCGGAGCGTATGCCGCATGGTTCCGCCTTGCGGCTCTGTTGTTCGTCTTTTCCGACTCCGTGATCGCATGGGGACGCTTCGTAGCGCCCATTCCCTGCCGGACCTGTGTCGTGATGATTACCTATTATGCCGCGCAATACCTCTTCTACCTCTTTGCCGTCAGAGCGGCCCATGTGCGGAACTCCGGCTCCGGAAATTCTTTCAGCTGACGTTCTGGGCATCTATTGTGGCAAAACGCACCGCCGTCAAAGAGGGCGTTTGTCGGATTCCAAGCCTTTCTCCGCTTGTATTTACAATCCGCCCCGTTCATGATTTTAACCGGTTAAACTGCGATTGCTTGTAACAGACTGTTTTGCAACTGCGACTTGTTCTTGTCGAAATTAGAAAATAAAATAAACCAACTTTGTCATCCTGTCGATCTAATTTTATATATTTGTGTATAATATTATAGACATGAAATGTAAAAAATATGCACACAGATATGCTGATATTATTTTAAACTCGGAATATACGATCAAGAATGAAATCGACGGTATATTGGATCAGCTGAATTTTAGCAATATAGAGTTGAAATTTGATGAAATCAATCGGGAGAAAGAGAATATCGGCAAAAAAATTCAAAAGGGAAGACAACCTGCGATAAACGCTCTTCTTAAAGATCTCTTCTTAGAAAAAGGTTGGGAAGCGGAGAAGAAAGTATTCAACGATTCGGATAACGATTTGGTAATTGATTTCTGGAAAAATAACATAGGTGTCGATGTGGCATTCAATCACAGATCGTTTATCGGGGGTGATTTGCTGAGGTTGCAAGCGGGGGCCGAAATCAAGAATATGATTAATGTAGGAATCTATGTCTGTGGGACAAAGGACTTTTTGAAATATGTTTCCAAAGATCACTGTTCGATAGTCTCCTTTGAACGGGTAAAGTGGTATTTGGAGAATTTCTATAGTGTGCTAACCGTTCCGATCCTTTTAATCGGATTGGAAAAATAGCATTGATTTACATCCTGCTTTGCTTTTGTCGGTTTTTTCTCGGTGGTTGATCGTTTCTTTACAGTACCGGCTTTATCTGCGGCGGCTGGATCGTGACGTAGGGCGTACCGTTGTCGTCGCAGGTCGAGACGATGCGGACGGATTTCACCGGCCGGCCGGGCTTTAAAGTTATACTGCCCTTTTCCAGATCGCCCGCACGCTCGTATGTCGTGCCGTCGTACGACACCTCGGCATAACCGGTGGTTATAATGGTTTTGGGCAGCTGGCGGTTTCCCGTCTGCAAAAACATTTCGCGGCACTTCACCGGCTGTTCATAGGTGTAGAGTATCCAGTCCTGCTGACGGCAGGCGCGGCGCGTGCGTGCAAGTCCCTTGTAGGCCGAGGCGTGTAGGGGAACTGCGTGCTTTCGCCCATCGAGGTGGTGATCGTCACGGCGGGCGCAAGGGTCCTGTAGTAGGATTTGTCGGCCGCATAGGGACTGCGTCCCGTCTTGTAGCGCGTCAGGAAGCGGTAGAGATGCGGTTTGTCGGTTTTGATGGGGCCGGTGTACCGATGCTCTTCGGGCGAATCGCCTTCGAGGTAGAAGATTTCCGAGCCGTCGTCCGCCACGACGGTGAAGGCGCTCTCCTTGTAGCTTACCTTGGGCGGGAAAAGCCGGAAGCGGATGCCCATGGCCGCCATGCGGTCGTAATGGTCTGTCAGCTCCCTGTAATAGGCGTCCCACCCTTCGCAGTTGCCGCGCCAAGCTATGCGGGCGAGCGCGCAGATGCGCGGAAAACACATGTAGTCCAGATAGTCGGGCTTTTCAGGCTCGTGCGAAACGTAGGCTTCGCTGAAGAACGTCCCCTGCAGGCCGACGACGTTGCGCATCTGTTCATCGCTGAAGCCCTTTTCCGTAAAGTCGAATCCGAAGACCTTTTTGGCGTCGAAGACCGCCGCCCAGTCATGCCCCTCCTCCTGCGGTGTCTGGCGCATGTCGAAATAGAAATATTCGCCCGGCATCACCACGGTCTTGTAGCCTTTCGCCGTAGCGTCGAGACACGCCTTGACGCTCTGCCAGCCGTATACGAGACATTCGCGCGAGAGGCCGCCCGTGGTCACGGCTTCGTTCCACACGCCGGGACGCTTGCCGTTGGCCGCGAGAATCGCCGCCATGCGCTCCATGAAGAGGTCTTCCAATCGGTGCGGATCGGTCATGCCCCGCCGGCTCATCAGCGCCTGACAGTCGGGGCAGCGGTTCCACTGGGTCATGTCCGCCTCGTCGCCGCCGACGTGTATGTACTCCGAGGGAAACAGCGCGCATAACTCGCCGAGAATGTCGGCCAGCAGCGCGTAATTCTCTTCGCGGGCCACGCACCACGCCGAACGGTAGTCGTAACCGTTGGTCGAAACCGTGTCGGGCGGATAGTTGCAGCGTATTTCGGGATGCACCGACGCGATGTTGCGGCTGTGCCCCGGCAGGTCGATTTCGGGAATGATCTCGATGTTGCGCGCCGCCGCATAGCGGATCAGGCTGCGCATCTCGTCCTGCGTGTAATACCCGCCGTACTTCTCGTCCCATTTGCCGTAGACCGGACGCACGGGCGAATCGCCGCCGCGGAAGCCGCCGATTTCGGTCAGTTCGGGGTGCGATCTGATTTCGATACGCCACCCTTCGTCGTCTGAAAGATGAAGGTGCAATTTGTTGATCCCGTGATAGGAAAGCAAGTCTATATAACGCTTCACTCCAGCTGCGTCGATCCACGTGCGGGCCACGTCCAGCATCATGCCGCGGTACGGGAAGCGCGGTGCGTCCTCGACCTTCGTGCAGGCGATCTCGACCGGAAGCGGACAGTTCTTGGCGTATATTTCGGCGGGCAGCAGCCGTTTCCGGGCCTGCACGTAGTTGAATACGCCGCCGTACGAACCGCCCGCGATTTCGATCCGCTGCGGGAGCACCGTCAGGCGGAAGGCTTCGCCGCCCAGCGTCGGATCGGTCGAAAGCACGATCGCGTCGTCGGCCGACATACTGTCGCTGGCCGTTTCGACGTTGATATATTCGCGCAGGTAGGCGGCCAGCGGCGCCAGCGGCGTTTCGTAACAGAGCATCGTCCGGGAGCTGATGCGGCAGGCGCCCTCGTAGAAGGCCTGACGGGCCGGCGACGGCTGGGCGTATGTCGAGAGGCAGGTGCAGAACACCCCTGCAAGGGGCAGCAGGTATCGCAGTTTCATGGCGGTACGGAATTTTGTTTCGGACAAAGTTACTTTTTTTCCGCCGAATTGCTACCTTTGCTGAAAATAAATTCCGGCATGGACGGGCGCGCTCAGGCAGATCGGCCGACTCCGCTTCCCGAACAGCCATTGCCGTAAACTGTAACTGAGCATGGAAGATAAACGACTGGAGGCTACGGCCCGTTTGCTCGAAGTGATGAACACGCTGCGCCGCGAGTGTCCGTGGGACCGCGAGCAGACTTTCGATTCGCTGCGGAGCAATACCATCGAGGAGACGTATGAGCTGGCCGACGCCATCACCGACCACAATATGGAGGGCATCAAGGAGGAACTGGGCGACCTGCTGCTGCATGTGGTGTTCTACTCCAAGCTGGGCGAGGAAGCGGGAGCCTTCGATTTCGGCGAGGTCGCCGATGCCCTGTGCGACAAGCTGATATACCGTCATCCGCATGTCTACGGCGATATTCACGCCAATACGCCCGACGCGGTCAAGGAGAACTGGGAAGCCCTGAAACTCCGCAAGAAAAACCGCAAGAGCGGCACGCTGGGCGGCGTACCCCGCTCGCTTCCGGCCATGGTCAAGGCTTTCCGCGTGGGCGAGAAAGCCGCCGCGACGGGTTTCGACTGGCAGCGGCGCGAGGATGTGTGGGACAAGGTGAAGGAGGAGATCGCGGAGGTCGAAGCCGAGATGCGTTCGGAAGCCCCCGGCAGCCGGGAGAAGCTCGAAGGCGAATTCGGCGACCTGTTCTTCGCGCTGGTCAATGCGTCGCGGCTCTACGGCATCGACCCCGAATCGGCGCTGGAACGTACGAACAAGAAGTTCATCCGCCGCTTCAATTACATGGAGGAAAAGGCTGCCGCCGAAGGACATACGCTCCACGATCTTCCGCTCGAAAAGATGGAGGAGTACTGGCAGGAGGCCAAACACGAAGAGACATTCAATAGCATGTGTCCGCACTAATGCCAAGTCCCCTCCGAGGAGGGGATTTAGGGGAGGGGCAGACCTGAAAACACGGCTTTGCCGTGAATGTCCGCCCTCGGACACGCGGAGACGATACAAAGGCGAAGTGACATTTAACAGCATATAAACTTATGGCTTTGATTAAAAAGGTGCGGGGACATACGCCCGCAATCGGTGAAAATACCTTTCTGGCCGAGACGGCCGTCATTCTGGGCGATGTGACCATCGGCCGTGACTGTTCGATCTGGTACAACGCCGTATTGCGCGGCGACGTGAACAAAATCGTCATCGGCGGCCGCACGAATATTCAGGACGGCGTGGTGCTCCACACGCTTTACGACGGCTCGCCGCATCCGTCGCAGACCATTATCGGCAGCGACGTGTCGGTGGGCCACAACGCCGTCATCCACGGTGCGCGCATCGGCGACAACTGCCTGATCGGCATGGGCGCTACCCTGCTGGACAACGCCGTGGTTCCGTCGGGCTGCATCATCGCGGCCAACGCGCTGGTGCTCTCCAACGCCCAGCTGGAACCCAATTCGGTGTATGCGGGCGTGCCGGCCAAGAAGGTCAAGGAGGTGACGCCCCAGCAGCGCGAGGAGATAATCCGCCGCACGGCCCGCGACTACATGCTCTATGCGTCGTGGTTCAAAGAGGAGGAGT
>ENA-ORTD01002336-ORTD01002336.1-human-gut-metagenome-genome-assembly--contig:-NODE-2336-length-11047-cov-2.781568_pt1 | contig 11047 bp, 10 predicted proteins | sample MGYA00241907_ERZ509178 | MGnify/ENA primary metagenome ERZ509178 (study PRJEB26280, sample SAMEA2338793) | human gut metagenome | biome: human gut; feature: human-associated habitat; material: faeces...
TCCAATCGGATAACTATTCTGGCGGCAGCTATCGCCGGAATTTCCCTCGATGGTGTAGACACGGCCATTCTCCACTTTTTCCACAATACCAACATGGTCGGAAGAACCATCCTGGCCACCATCATCCCAATCGAAAAAGATAATATCGCCGGGTCGCGGCTCATAGCTGTTGTCCTGCCACAGTCCCCTCTCCTGGAACCACGGCACACCCTGAGATGCACAGGCCGCAAACTTCGGAATGACACCGGCTTCAATATAGCCGCACTCGTTGGCACACCAGCTAACAAAGCAGGCGCACCACTCCACTCGGCTGTCAAAACCATACCAGCTCCAATATGGCTCGCCGCCGACATTCCCCACCTGGGAGAGTGCCACGGTGACGATCTCACCATCGCCTCCGCTGATGCCGTAGAGGACTTGTGACCAGAGGGGATTGTTTTCATCGGACAGTAACTCCGCCATCTGTTCCCGCTGATCCTCATTGAAGCCGAACTGATCGGCCATCTCCTCGGCAGTCTTGTGGCTGACGGTGATATAGAGGTAGGTCTGCGTAACTGTGGTTTCTGTTTCCACGATATTACCATTGCCGTCATCCGAGGTTTCAATCACCGTTTCGGTTTTGGTGTCGGTGCTGGATGAAATCTCGTTCATCTGCCAGAAGATGTCCTTCAGAAGCTGTTTCTTGGTATCATCCATTGTAGCGACTTCCTGGGCTGCATCTGGGTCAGTGGTGGTCTTGACGGCATAAACAGCCAGAACATCCTTCCACACAGCGCGGGAACCGGACATCTCCAGAACGTCATAGCTGTGGGATGCCTTGATCTCGTCCAGCCTGTCCTGATAGTCCGTATTGATTTCCTGCACGGCGGTCTGCATCGTCTGCCCGGTGCCGGAGTCCTCACCGGAGAAGAAAATACCAAAGCAGGAGCCGATTATCATACCGATCAGACAAATCACAATAACCACCAGTACCGCAATCCAACCCCCGGCTGCGATAGCCGCAATCAAAGCCTTTGTCGCCGCGATGATGGCTTTCACCGCTGCGGCGGTGGCTTTGGCTGCTACCTTGATGGCGTGGGCTGTGGCAATGGCTGCTGCATGGGCGGCATGGGCCGCAGCTCTGGCGGCTCTGGCTGTGGCAATGGCGGTCTGCTGGGCCGTCTTTGCCGCCTGCTGGCTGGTTTTGATACTGGCCTTTGCGGTGGTTTCCGCTGTCTTGATGGATTTGGTGGTGGTTTTCACCGTGCCTCTGGCAGCGGATGAGGTCTGCTTGATGGTTTTCCGGCTCCTGTCCACCGTCTTGATGCCTTTTTGCCCGCGATCCAGCGTCTTAATGGCGCTGCGCTCCTGCCGGATAGCTTTGGCCGGTTCAGAAACTGTGTCCGCGGCCTGTCCTCCACTCCAATGGGCAGGCCGCCCGGTTTGCTGCGCCGCCCGCTTCTCCGCTTGTTTTTTAGGCTGTTCTGCGGCGGCTTTCCGCTTTTGGATATTTTCCTTGACCTTAGAGATATTCTCTTTGGTGGTCTGCACTCCTTTACGGCCTTGCTTATCAAATTGGTGGACAGCTTCATGGCTCACACTATCCACACCGGATGAAAAACGGTCAGAAGCATATTCGGCGGGAGAGCTTTCCTCTGCATACATCCCATGCTCCGCTTTGTCTTTAGTGCGGATATATGCCTGCTTCATTCGCTCGGCGGCCACGGCGCTTTTATCCAGCGCCTTGACATCTTTGACGGTGGCCTTTGTCTTAATGCCCTTGCTCATGGGCTTCACCTCCTTTCCAGGGCAGAGTAGCCCTTATTCCTCCATCAGCTTTGCCAGCACAACCATCCGCCCGTTTGTCCGGGAATACTCGCAGGTTGAGAGGGTGATGAGCTTGTCGCCGTATTCAGCGGTTACACCGGTGTCGTAGAGTGCCAGTTCTTTGCACTCCGCGATATACTCGTCAAACTGTTCTGCACTCTCCGCACGGACAAAATGGTAATACTTGAACCCTTCTTGGGAGTAGGCCACCGTCTTAAAGGCGGCGATCACTTCATACTCTCCGAAGCTCTCCAACGTATCAAAGTGAATGATTTTATGCTCCTGATAGAAGTCCTCGCTCTCGTACTTACAAAGGTCGGAGAACATGGAGCCGTTGTTCATGTGGTGGCCATACAGAACAAGGTTATCGGATATACCAATGTCGCAGTTTTCCTGCACATAGGGAACGCCGTAGCTGCTGTACGATTTATCAAAGGCGTGCTTCAGATAGAAGTCAGGGTTGTCTTTGGTCTGCATAACGGGATAATCAATCCGGGTGCCAGGGATGGAAACCCAGCCCACCAAATCGCTGTTCTGGGCATACACATCGGCATACTTATCAAAGGCCGTCATTTCCTCCTGCACCGGCTCCAGCCCGCTTTCCAACTCCAGAACAGGCAGCTCCGGCTCCTCTTTTACCAGCTCGGCCACTTCTTCAAAGGCTTCGGCACTCTGCTTCTGATCGAGATATTCCCGGCAGAGCATAAAGCCGGAGAAAAGGAAAAGGGCGGCACAAAAGGCCGCCCCAGCAATCATCACTTTGGTTTTCATTTCGTTTTTCATGTTTGCCCTCCTGTTTTTATCGTGCTTTGTCCTTGCCGGGGTCTGCCCGATGCTGGCCGGACGGTGCCGCTTTCAGAGCCGTCAGCTCAGTCTTGACAGAGGCTTTCTCTCCACCGGCCTTTTCCGCCAGTCGGCCCGCACCACGCTCCATCTCAGAAAAAGCCTTGCCGCAGGATGTGAGAAACCCTCTCAGCTTGGCAAGCACCCCTTTATCAGCGTCCAGCTCTTTGACCTGCTGCGCCTCTTTTCCTGTGAGTGCGCGTCCGGCGCTTTTCAGATGGCCGCCCGCCTGATGCAGTTCCTCCCGGATCACATCCATCCGTCCAGCACACTTCTCCATCGCTTGGCTGGCATGGGAGAAGCCATGCTCCATTCGGGTGAGAACTGCGGGAATCCGCAGCGCCTGCACCGCATGACGCAGCGCCGCGCGGCCTTTCTCGTGAAAAGTCTGCACCATGCGTCCGGCAGCGGAAATGGTATTGTTCTTGGCGGTGGATACCATGCTGCTGACCTGATGCACCTTGTTTTCCGCCTCGTTCATCAGGAAGGTGCATCTGGCCTGAATGCTTCTGTCGTGAAGCCGGTCAACCTCCTTCCGCATGGCGGTCATTTCATCCACCATCCGGGACAGCTTATCCTCCATGCCGTCGATATAACTCACCAGCGCCTGCACCTCGTCCTTCTGCTGGTGAAGCCCGTTCTGCTCCAGAACGGTAAAAAGTTCAATGATCTGCGGATGTTCCCGCAGGGCAATAGCCGGTTCAGCCATGTTAGATACCTCCAATCAAATCTTTATCGTGCCGGTTCCGCCTGCTTTTTGACAGGCGGAAGTTCACGGCAGTATTCGGGGTAACGGATTTTGATACCCTCCATGAAGTAGGGCGCAAACTCGCAGCAAAACAAGTCCTCCGGGGAAAAGGCGTTGCTCTGTTCCGGTTCGGTATAACCATTCCAGAGGTTGAAGGCAAGGCGGCACACCCTGACGGTGCCGCTGGTCTGCCAGCCGCCGTGCATCCCGTCCGGCTCGATGCAGTCCTCCTTGAAATTGAACATCTGCTGGATATTGGCCCGCGTTTCCGGGGCAATCCCCATCACATAGAAAAAGGAACGGTGATAGCTGTCATTGTGTCGGGACTTAGCCATCATGGACAGAAAGAAATCCCTGTGTTCCTCGGATGCAAAACGGATATTCTGTGCGCTCATCAAATTGCCTCCTTTTCACCACCGAACACACCCTCGCCGGGTTTGGTGGTCATCAGTTCATACAGCTTGGTGTCGCGGGGGAACCGGTTGATAAATGGAACCAGGGCGCTGCCATACCGGATCAGCCCACAGCCTGCGTCGGCATTGGTGACATGGCTCATCTGCTCTTTGGAGATATTGAGGAGCTTTGCCAGCTTTTCACGGTCAGAGGCCGCCTGATTGAGCATGACGATAAACTCAGAGTTGGAGAGCATGGTGCTGGCCTGTACGGAGTCCAGCAGATACTCCACGTTCTGAGTGATGGCGGTGGGATATGCGCCGCGCTTACGGAACTGACGCCATGCGGAGTTGAAAAACACACCGCTTTGCTCGTTCTCAAATACCACATGGAACTCGTCAAGGAACACATGGGTGCGCTTGCCTCGTTTCCAGTTGAGGGTGACGCGGTTGAGGATGGTGTCGGTGATGACCAGCAGGCCGGTGGGCTTTAATTGCTGCCCCAGACCGCGAATATCGAACACCACCACGCGCTTATCCAGATCGACGGTGCTTTCCCGCCCAAAGATGTCCAGCGAACCGGTGGTGAACAGCTCCAGCGAAAGGGCAATATCCTTTGCTTTTTCCTCCGGCTGTTCCAGCAGCTTTTCGCGCAGATCGTAGAGCGTGGCAATCCTGCCGGTGCGCTCCGCGTCCTGATACACCAGGGCGGTACAGCGGTCAATGATGGATTTGTGCTGCGGCCCCACGCCAGTCTTGTCGATCTGCTCGATGAGGGACATGATGAACTGAGACTTTTCCACGATGGGGTTCTGCTCACCATAGCCCTCTACCATATACATGGCATTCAGGCGGTCTTTGCCGCCAGCAGCCATGTGGATCACGGAAGCCATATCCCGGCCCAACGCCTGACACAGCGCACCAAATTCATTTTCGGGATCGCAAATCAGAATATCGTCGTTGGCATAGTCCGGGTGCAGCATCAAAAAGGCAATCAGTTCTTTAGCGCTGAAGGATTTACCGGCCCCCGGTACGCCCAGCAGAAAAGCCGACTGATTCAAAAGATTTGCCTTGTTGCACATAATGAGATTGTGGGAAATGGCGTTCTCTCCGAAGTAGATGCCGCCCTTGTCCTGAATCTCCTGCACCTTGAAGGGAATGAACACCGCAAGGCTCTCGGTGGTAAGGGTGCGGAACGCATTGATTTTGCGCGCCCCAATGGGCAGCGCGGTGTTCAGGCCGTCGAGCTGCTGGAACTTCAATGTGGCAAGCTGGCACATATGCTTGCGGGCAACGGAAAGAACCGCCTCAGTATCGCTGTCAAGCTGCTCTTTGGTGTCGGCGGTGATGACCAGCGTGATAACGGCAAACATCATCCTCTGATCGCGGGTGGTGAGATCTTCCAGAAACTCCTTGCTCTCCTTGCGCTGCAATTCCATGTCATACGGCACCACCGCAGAGAAGTTATTGTTGGCGTTCTGGCGGCGCTGCCAGTTGGTGATGTTGGTTTCCACGCCCAGCAGCCGGTTTTCCACCTCGCGGACGGCTTCATCGGTGGGAACCGGCACAATGTCGATGGAGAGCATCATGTTTCGGTTGAAGTCCGTCAGCTCCGTCACCATGTTGTCTTTGATATAGCTGGCGTAATCCTTGAGGAACAGGACGCGGCAGTATTTTTCGCCCAGCTTCAGATAGTCGCTGTTCTTCTCGATCCCATCCGGGCAGATATAATCGCGGAAGTCATGGCCGCGCTTCATCAACTCGCGGGCATTGAACCGGAACTCAGCCTCCTCGCCCTGACGGTAGAAATCGTGCAGGATGCGCAGGCGCTCGGTGGCATCCAGTTCAACGCATTTGGAACCCAGCGCCGCAAAGTGAGAAACAAGGTCGGCTCCCACACGGGCAAAGTAGGCACGGGCTTCCTCAATGTCCTTTTTCACCACGGAAATGGTGATATACTTCTCCTGCGTGATGCCGTTTGCACCGGTGGCCTTGTCCAGCAGCATTTGATTGTACTCCCGGCGATACTCATCACGGAAATCCCCCTGCATGGGCATGAGGATGGACTGCTCAAAGTTGGCCTTGTTCATACGGCGGTTGTTGATGGTGATCTTCGTCACCGCGCCGGAGTCCAGCGAGTTCAGCAGCTCAGAGTAGGTCAGGAACATGGATTCTTTGTCCTCGCGGCTGGCCACAAGATAGTTGATGTCGGTGAACTTATAGGTCTTGGTGAACTTCGTCCCCACAAGAAAAATGCCATCCGGCCAGATACGGCGGACGGGGATCACATCCTGCACCTTTCGCGGGACGTTGTAGCGTTCCTTTTCCTGTTTGGCCATAGTCTTGATGGTTTTAATCATGCTTTTCCTCCTTCCGTTTGCTCAGATGTTTCGGCTGCTTTTTGCGCTTCCTGCCGGAGCTGCCATTCTGCAATTCCTCAATAGTCCCTTTGAGGGCCGCATAGTAATAGTTGCTGTCCTCGAATCTGAGTTCTTTCGGCTCCAACATCTCCGAACGCAGCCATGCCCAGATGAACTGCTCCGCCGTCATGCCATGATAGGTGATAAACCCCAGCATGGCAAAGGGGGCCGCACCCAAAATGCACATCCAGGAAAGGGTTTCCACGCCGAAGTAGGGGCGCAGGATAAAGTAAAGGCCCACGGCTACACCGCAGGCCAGTACCGAAAAGATGAACTGCCGCATAGACAGCCCAAAAAACATACTCTCCGTGTAATTACGGATTTCTCGATTGATCTTAACTTCCAAAATAGCACCTCCCGTTATCGTTCAGGTTCCTGAGATGTTTTTCCCAGGCTCCCTTTTGCCGCCTGATGGTCATATTGCGTCATCACATCCATGCCGTCATAGCCCGTTTCACGGGCCAATCCCTCTTTCGTAATACCATGTTGCTTGCAGTAGTGAAGATATTTCTGCATTCCTTGCACACACGCGATTCCACTGGTATCGTGATACTCAGCGATCTCGTGCCATACACCTGTGTGGGCATCCGGTGTCATTGCAATCAAATCGAACCCACCCTCCAGGTATTGAAACAGATCGTAGTCAAAGTAGAACTCCCAATCATTTAGTAACGATTCATATACCGGTTTCTCCATCGGGTGAAAAAGCAAAACGGCTTGGTCATTGACTGCATAGGCAAGCACTCTTTCCGGTTTGTTTATGCTGCCTTCAACCAAAAGATAGCTCATTTTGTAATTTTCTTCATCCGGCATTCCCATCTCACGATTATATTGATAGGCTGCCGTTTGTCTCAAGGTACTCTCGGCAAATCTCATCAACTGTTCTTTGTTCATACTCACTCCAAAATTCCTCCTTTACAGACCCATCATCTCGCGCACCACGCGGTCTGCCATCTTGACCGCGCCCACAAGGACGAGCATATTGAACAGCAGCTCCCCGACATAGCTCCACACCTGTGTGACAGCCGCCGCATTGGGATCAACGGCTGGCGGAGATGCGGCGAACAGGGAGAAAATAATGCAGGCCAGCACGATAATGGCACCCTCCAGACAAACCGCCGCATAGCTTTTGATAAAGCTCTTGCCCACATTCTGGCTCGGTTCCCCGGCGAAGGTGGATAACGGCACCGGCGCGATGGCGGTGTAAAGGTAGAGCTTAAAAAATCGCCCGTAGACGGTCATAATCATCACGAAAGAAAGTACGGTGATGAACAGGCCGCCGATAAGCGTTACTGCCCAGAGAGGGATGCTCTCAAAGAAACCACAGCTTTCTACCGCGTCGATAATCTCCTGCGGCAAAACTGTCTGCTGGGCGGAGCCGAAGCCGGAAGCGTTCATAATGGTGCTGACCAGCCCCTGTGCGATGTTGAACAGAGCCATCATCAATTCCAGCCCATAGGTGACAACGCCTTTGGCGACGGCAAACCGGATGAACAGCTTGAGCGCGTGTTCCGGCTTTTTTACCTCGGCAAAGCTGCCGCAGGTTTTCATCACACCCACAACAAAGAACAGCACCAGCAGCGCCAGACCGATGGCGCGCACCGCGTCATGGATGTTGACGATGACGCTCCAAATGGTGCCGCCCTTGAATTGTTCCGGGCTTTGTGTGATAAGCTGCCAGATCTCCGTCAGGTATTTGTTCCAAGTATCCAGCGCGTTTTGCAGATTTTGTACAACCCAGTTATCGGACATCGAAAAACCTCCTTTCCGGCGAAGTCAGGGGCAGGCCGCAACCGGCCCGCCCCCAGACTGCCGTTTTGAATCAGCCGGTATTGGGTAATTTTCTTCTTTTTCATTGTGGCCCAAAATCTCCTTTGCAAAGGTGATGATAACGCCGCCGGCCAGCGTGAGGAAGCCATTGGCTCGCTGGCTGGGGTCGTGGGATTTGAGGGACAGGCCAATCTGGACAATGCCGAAGCCCAGCAGAATCATACCGATGGCGCGGATCAGGCCGAAGATGAAATCGGACAGATTGTTGATGACCGTCAAGGGGTCGCTGGCGGCAAAGGCCGTAGTGGTAAAGCAGCCAAACGTCAGCACCAACACCGCGTACATGGCGAGGGCGCGCTTGCTCTTTTTTCCCATAGGCAGGCGGCGGGTTTCGTTGTTCTGCTTGTTGTTCTTGTTAAACAGCTTCATTTTGCGGTTCCTCCTTGAATTGAAAAATATTTGCCATGTCCTCGTCGGACAAAAGCTCATAGGTGGTTTCCGGTTCCTGCACATTGGCAAGATCGGCGGGTGTCAGGCGGCTGACCGAAAGACCGGCCACGGCATATTCCGTGCCGCCATGCGTATAAGCAGGCGCGCCGCCGTCTGTGGTGTGTTTGACATTGGGATGTTTCAGCAGGTCGTATTTTTCATCCATCAGCGGCGCTTCGCCTCGGATAAAAAGCAACGCCAGATTGTTGTCCAGCATACGAACTTCATCTGGCGTCATCAGCTCACGGCCTGTCAGTTGGTTGTTGGTGGAGTAGCTACCGGAATGCCCGGTGCTTTTCCCATAGGTGTCCAGCCAGAGGGTGCTTTTCCCCAGATAGTTCTCGGAGATCAGCTTGTGGGTGCTGGTTTCGTTGCCGCCCAGGTACAGAAATTCATCGCAGTTGCCGATAATGGATTCCCACTGTTTTTCAAACAGGGCCTTTAACTGCGCGATGTTCTGGATGATGATGGACACCGAGATGTTGCGGGAACGCATGGTAGCCAGCAGCTTGTCAAAATCATCCGGCAGGCTCACATTAGCGAACTCGTCCATGAGGAAATGCACCGGTACAGGCAGGCTCCCGCCGTGTTTCCGGTCAGCCGAGTAGAACAGCTCCTGAAAGGTGCTGGCGTACAGAAGGCTCACCAGGAAGTTGAAGCTGGCGTCATTGTCCGGGATCAGCGCAAAGAGCGCCACCTTTTTCTCTCCCATGCTGGACAAATCCAGTTCATCCGTCGCAGTCAGCGACGCAACCGAGGAGAGGTTGAACTTCTCCAGCCTGGATGCCAACGTAATCTGAATGGATTTCAGCGTCTTGGCCGAGCCGGAACGATAGTCCTTGTAATACTTCACCGCGATGTGATCGGGCGAGCGCATTTCCAGCCGGTCAAACAGCTCATCCAGCGGGGATTGGTAGGAATCATCGTCCTCCCGCACCTCACCGGCCCGGAGCATTTCCATGACCATCGGGAAGTTTTTTTCATCCGCCGGCGCTTCGTACCAAAGGTAAAAGACCAGCGCCAGAAGGAGCATGGAAGCCGCCGTATCCCAAAACGGATCATTGGACTGGCTGCCTTTTGGCGTGGTGGCCTTAAAAAGATTCGTCACCATCTTCTGCACATCGTTGTCGTTTTTCAGATAGGAAAAAGGATTGTAGCAATGACTTTTCTCCATGTTCAAAAGGTCAACGATGCGGATTTCATAGCCTTGCCGTTCCAGCAAGGTGCCGCAATCCCGGAGCAGCTCGCCCTTACAGTCCAGCACAAAATACGAGGTGTTGGCTTGGCATAGGTTGACTTTTGCATAGAACCGGCTCTTGCCTGCGCCGCTGCCGCCCACCACAAGGGTGTTTAGATTGCGGCGGTGCTTCCTGCCGTCCAGCCCCATGCGGACGTGCTGGGTGAAGATGCGATTTTGAAACGGGTCTTTCGCCCGGTACTTCTTGTTCACAGCTCTGGCGTCGCCCCATTTGGCCGAACCGTGTTCTTCACCCCGTCTGTAATTGCGCCGGGACGAGAGGTAAATCCCGATCCCCAGCCCATAGGCGGCAATAAAAATAAGGACAGTTTTTACGCTGTCCTCACACCACATCAGTTTGAATGGATTGTTCATTGCCGCAGGCAGGCCGTTCATAATCTCCGCAAGGCCACCGGAAACAGACGGCGCAATCAGAAGGGCGAACCAGATGACCGGGATCAGCCCCAGCGCATAGAGCCAGGGGCCGCCCGTCCTGTTATCTGGCTTCATCCCGGCGCTTCGCTTTCTTGTCTTTTTGTGCAGGGGCGTCAATGGTTTTCAGCAGCACATCCTCCACCGGGCCGGGGTCGCGCTGTTCCTCCAGCATATCGTTCCGCAGCTCATTGAGCGCACGGATCATGATGCCATGCTCGTATCTGTCCAGCGTCAGGACGACTTTATCCTGTCTTTCCATACCTCAAACCTCCTTTACCGTTCCGGCTCCTTCTGCTTGGTGTCGCGGGTCAGTCCCATCGCTCTGGCCATGCGCCCGTTCAGCGACTTGAAGGTTTCCCGCATATCGCTGAGGGCTGCCGGAACATCCTCTCTGGGGTCTTTGCCCTGGAACACGCTGTTCAGACGGGCAATGTCATAGTCTTTGGCGTCAATACCGTACCGCTTGCAGAGCATATAGCTGACGGCGTAGGCTTTGTAGCCGTCTGCATCTCTGGAATACCCTTCGTTGCTTCTGGCAAGCTGGACATTGGCAATCTCCAGCGAAACACAGCGGAAGATGTCCGGTGCGTCCATCCCTTTCTTGACCAGGATGGCGTTCTGTTCCTCAGAGAACACAGCGCCGCGTCCCTGGGGCAGTTCGTCTACCGCCCGGATTTGCACCGGAGAGCTGGCAATCAGCCCTTTCAAAAGCAGCCGGTCATCATAGGTGGCCTGGGGCTGGTGCTGGCCCTGCGCCTGCTGATCCCCCTGCCCGTCCCGGTCCCGGTGGGGACCGCTTTGTCCCAGGTGGTCCCTGCGCCGGCGGCGGAGGAAACACTCGTCCCCCTTCCGGGGATCTCGGGTCCCGCGCCCGTCCGGGGAACGCAGGCAGGCGGAGCGGGAGGCG
>ENA-ORTD01002357-ORTD01002357.1-human-gut-metagenome-genome-assembly--contig:-NODE-2357-length-10963-cov-3.645215_pt1 | contig 10963 bp, 11 predicted proteins | sample MGYA00241907_ERZ509178 | MGnify/ENA primary metagenome ERZ509178 (study PRJEB26280, sample SAMEA2338793) | human gut metagenome | biome: human gut; feature: human-associated habitat; material: faeces...
ATTCTAGGCGATGGCCCTCCCTTGCTTCTTACACCACGACCGTGTGCGCTACCTGGGATTCGAACCCGTCAGCACGTCTGTCACAGAGGCCGTGGCCAAAAAATGGCAAAAATGAGTACTGTTACTAATTTTGTAGCAGCGATTTTTGGATATGACTGGGTAAATCAAGCCTTGAATCAGCAATTTGAAGCCTTCGCTACTAGTTTTCCACTAACATAACTGAACATGTGTGGTCTAACTAATCCTGACCAGTCGGTTTGATATGAGATTCAACTGGTGACAGTACTCATATTTGGCATTTTTTGGCCAGAGGCTCTCCTGGCCTTTGCGGATTTATGACAAAAAGGGTTCCAGACCGTCCAATGATGCATCAAATGACGCACTGACAAACTGGAACCCGTTCAAACTGGCTATGTTTTACTCTCGCTAGGCCAAAACGTCCGACAGAATCTCGATTAGGCTGTCCACTTCGGCCTCTTCACACACGAGCGGCGGAAGGAAGCGCAGCGTATGTGCGCCTGTAGCGTTGATCACGGCACCAGCCCCCAATGCACGGGCCACAACGTCGTGTGCATCACCCGCAGCATCATCCAAATCGCAGCCGAGCATTAGGCCGCGACCACGCACCTCGGCAACATGCGGCAGCTTGGCAAGCTTTGTCTCCATATAGGCGCCAACCTTGGCAGCATGCTCGGCATAATCGCCGCGCACAAGCACGGAGAGCGTCGCGGCACACGCCGCAACGGCCAAGCAGCTACCACCGAAAGTCGAACCATGATCGCCGGGCTTAAAGACGTCGGCGATTTCCTTCTTTGCCACCACGGCACCCATGGGCACGCCGTCGGCGATACCCTTGGCAAGGCTCATGATGTCGGGCTCCACGCCATAGGTCTGGAACGCAAACGGCTTACCCGTGCGAAAGATTCCGCACTGGACCTCGTCGGCGATAAGGACGGCACCCACCTCGTGCGCCAAGTCGCGCGCCGCGGCCATAAACTCCTCGGTCATGGGATGCACGCCGCTCTCGCCCTGAATCGGCTCGAGCATCACGGCGCAAATCTCACTGCCCAACTGCTTAAAGATTGCGCGCAGTTCATCTACATCGTTGGGCGTGCAGGCCACAAAGCCACCAGGCAGCGGGCGGAAACTGTCCTGCAGCCAATCCTGCATGGTCGCGGCAATGGTCTCGAGCGTACGACCGTGAAAGCCGCCGCGCATGCACACGATGGTGTTGCCTCCGTTGCCGGCACGCTTGGCGTACAGACGCGCGAGCTTCATCGAGCCCTCGTTGGCCTCGGCACCAGAATTGGCAAAGAACGTCTCCCACACCTGCTCGCCCGCAGCCGGAGCGCCAAGTGCCGCCACCGTGGTCTCGTCGCCAGCGGCAATCGCGTCGGCAAGCACGCGTGCACCGTCCGTATCATCGTTAGCGAGTTTGGACAACAGCGCCGCGACCTGGCCACGCTGCTCGATGTAGAAGTAGTTAGACACATGCAGAAGCTTTTTGGTCTGAGCCTCGAGCGCCGAAAGCACTGCCGGGTTGCCGTGGCCCAGGCTGCACACGCCGATGCCGGCAAGAAAATCGAGGTATTCGCGACCATCGTCGCCGGTGAGCTTCATGCCGTGGCCTTCGACAAACTCGACCGGCGAACGGCCAAAGGTGTGCATGACGTAGTGGGATTCGAGCGATTGTTGTGCTGCAAATGACATAAGATACCTTTCGTTAAGCGCCAGGCAGCGCGGACTGCGGGCGTAATGGCGTAGCAATTTCGAGCCGGCTAGACCGTTTGAAGTTTCTCGACCTCGTCGAGGTTCTCGGTCAGGCGCGCCGCAAAGGTCGAAAGCGGGTGCGGGTGCGTATCGAACTCGTAGGCCGTCTCGGTGGAATGGATCACGGTGCCGACGCCGGAATCGGTCAGCAGCTCAAGCAGCAGCGAATGCGGCGTGGTGCCGTTAATGATGTGGGCGCGGAATACGCCACCGGCAAGCGCATCGACGGCCGCGCGCAACTTGGGAATCATGCCCTTATCGACCTCGCCACCGTAGAGCATCTCGTTAACCTCGTCGAGCGTTAGGTTAGAGATGAGTGAGTCCTTGTCGCTAAAGTCCTTGTACAGGCCGTCGACGTCAGTCAAAAAGATCGCCTTATGCGCGTGGAGCGCCGCGGCAACGGCCCCGGCGGCGGTATCGGCGTTGATGTTGAAGAATCCGCCGTCCTCCCCCGCCGCGACGGTAGCGATAACGGGAATGTACTCGCTATCGAGTAAGCGCTCGATATAGTCGGTGTTGACGTGCGTCACTTTGCCCACGCGACCGAGCTCGGGGTCGAGCGGCTCGGCGATGAGCGTGCCGGCATCGCTGCCCGACACGCCCACGGCCAGGTTGCCGTGGTGGTTGATGGCAGCAACCAGCTCCTGGTTAACCTTGCCGCCCAGTACCTCGCGCACAATATCCATAGTCGCCGGCGTAGTCACGCGCTGGCCGCTCCTAAACTCGACGGGAATATCGTAATGGCTCAGCGCCTCGTTGATGGCCTTGCCGCCGCCATGCACGATGACGGGGCGCATACCGATGATCTTGAGCAAAACGATGTCGCTCATCACGTCGCGGCGCAGCTGCTCATCAACCATGGCGGCTCCGCCATATTTGATAACAACCGTCTTGCCGGTCAGGTTCTTAATCCACGGCAGCGCTTCGAACAGCAGCTGCGCGGTTGCTTCATTGGATTCGCTCGAACGACAATCGCGTGCGAATTTCATAATCTGCCTCGTCTTTCGTATCGTTATCGCGCCGTACTCCGCCGTCCGCAATCGCGGCAAGATGCGCAGCATGCCTGGAATCTAGGAACGGTAGTCGCCGTTGATGGAGATGTATTCATGCGTGAGGTCGCAGGTCCACACGGTCGTTGCCGCGTCGCCTGCGCCCAGGTCGGCCGAGATCACGATCTCGGGCGCCTCGAAACGTCGTAGAGCCTCGTCCTCGTCAAAGGGAACAGTCAGACCGTCACGACAGACAGGCATGCCCATCATGTCAATGGAAACGTCTTCCTGATTAAACTTCACGCCGCACTTGCCAAGCGCCATGGCAACGCGACCCCAGTTGCAGTCGTGGCCGGCGATGCAGGTCTTGACGAGCGGTGAGTTGGCGACGGCACGGGCGGCGATATCGGCTTCCTCGTCGTTGGCGGCGCCGGTGACGTTAACCGTCACGAGCTTTGACGCACCCTCGCCATCGGCCGCAATGTTGCGCGCCAGGCTCTCGCACACCTCGTGCACGGCAAAGGCCAACTCGTCAAAGGCATCAGTGCCCTCGACGATGGCCTCGGCATCTGCGGCAGCAGCGCCAGAAGCAAGTATGATGCAGGTGTCGTTGGTCGAGGTATCGGAATCGACCGTCACCTTATTGAAGGTCTGCTTAACGGTCGAGAGCAACAGTGCGTGGAGCGCCGCCGGCTCGACGGGGGCATCGGTAGTAATGACCGCGATCATGGTTGCCATATTGGGCATGATCATGCCCGAGCCCTTGCACATGCCGCCCACCGTATAGGCGTTGCCCGCATGGCCCACAGCCTCACTGCGGTAGCGAACGGCATACTCCTTGGAGTGTGTATCGGTCGTCATGATGGCACGGGCCGCATCGGCACCGCCATGGGCAGAGAGCGCCTCGTAGGCGGACGGAACGGCCGTCTCAAACGTGTCGATCGGCAGAATCTGTCCGATCACGCCTGTGGATGCAACTAGGATCTGCTGGGGTTCACAGCCGATGACCTGCGACGCGATATTGCATGTCTCGCGCGCGCAGGCTAGGCCGGTCTCGCCCGTGGCGGCGTTCGCGTTGCCGGAGTTGATTGAAACACCGGCGACGATGCCATAGCCCTTGTCCGCACCGCCCAGGTTGGCACGGCTCACCTGCACGGGCGCCGCGCAAAAGCGGTTGGTCGTAAACACGCCGGCGCCGGGACAGGGCTTATCGGGCACGACGAGCGCATAGTCCAAGCGCTCGGGATTCTTCCGGAATCCCGCATGGATGCCTGCGGCCTTAAAACCGGCAGCCGCCGTAACGCCACCCTCACCGGCGCGAATCTTGATATCAATCAGGTCGGTATTCATCGTCCCTACGACTCCTTATATCAAACAAAAAAGCGGGCATCGGCTGGCACGCCATACCGGTCGCAACTACTAGACCAGCTTAAAAGTGGCGCCCAACTCGATACCCGACTACCAAATCGTTAACAATCGAATGTGCTACACCGGGCACACCACTGTGGGCAAGCCTCGTCGCTCGTCAAAGCCAAAGACGATATTGGCGCACTGGACCGCTTGGCCCGCAGCGCCCTTGCACAGATTGTCGATGGCGCCCGTCGCCACCAGCACGCCCGCACGCTTGTTGAGCGCGAGGCCGATCTGGGCGGCGTTGGTTCCGACGACCGAAGCCGTCTTGGGCTGCTGGCCGGCGTCGAGCACACGCACAAAGGTGCGTCCAGCGTAGAACTTCTTGTAATGGTCAACGACATCCTCAAGAGTCAGCGTGTCGAGAGCCTGCGGCGCGAGCGGCATCGTCACCGTGGAAAGCAGGCCGCGCTTGAGCGGCGCCAAGTGCGGAGTAAAGACGACGCGATCGGTCAGGCCCAGGATCTGCTCAATCTCGGGCGTATGGCGATGTTTGCCTACGCCATAGGCCTCCAGGTTCTCGTCTGCGCTACAAAAATGAGTGCGAGCGTTACAGGACTTGCCGGCACCCGTCACGCCGCTAATGGCATCGACGATTACGGGGCCGTTCTCGGCCACCCAGCCCGCACGCACGGCAGGAGCAGCAGCAAGGCTCGTTGCGGTGGGATAGCAGCCGGCGCAGGCGACCAAAACGGGCTTTCCGGCGGCATGGCTGGAAGCAGCGGTCTCTAAGTCCTGGCAGAACAGCTCGGGTAGGCCGAAAGCGCGGGTCTTGAGCAACTCGGGGCTCGTGTGCTCGGCGGCATACCATGCCTCAAAGACAGACGCGTCGCTCAGACGGTAATCGGCCGAAAGATCAAAGCAGGAAACGCCCGCGGCAAGGAGCGCGGGCACCTGTGCCATGGCAGCCGTGTGCGGCACGGCAAGAAAGACCGCATCGCAGCTCTTGAGCTCGGAGGCGGCATGCGTGGTGAAAACCAGATCGCTCACGCCAGCAAAGCTCGGATACCCCGGGGACAGCGGCTGGCCGGCATCGGCGTTGGACGTAATGGCAACAAGTTCAAACTCGGGATGACCGAGCACGAGACGAATGAGCTCGGCTCCGGCATATCCAGCCGCGCCGACGATTCCAACCTTCAAAGACATATCAGACTCCTTGTCTGCGATTTATGCACCGATGCGCATTTCGCAGCGGCCGTTATGAAGTGGGTTGAAACTTTAGCACCAAAAGATGCATTAATACGTAAATGGCTTGCATATTCATGCATTGAAACATTCCCGACACATTCGCTTGAAGGAATTGACAAATAGAGCGGGCCCCGTATTGACCGGCACTCCTTACGGTGCCGGGCAACACAGAGCCCGCCCATGCGAAAACTAAGTTGTTAGGAAAAGCCAGCTGGCTAGAGCTCGACCGGCACCCATTCGTCGTGATTGCAGATAAATGCCTCGGGATCCTCGACGCTAAAGAAGACAAGCGCGGGGTCGTTAGGCCCCTCATAGTGCTCGCTCAAGCGCTCAAGATGTTTCCATCCGGCCTCGCGCATTTCACTCGAAGCCCGGTCTTCCAGCCCCGCACGCCCGCGCAGAATCAACCAACCATGGCCCGGCCACCAACTCGTGGCCTCAAAGCGCTGGTTTTGCAGAAGCTCCTGCCACACATCTTTGGTGCGCGCCGTCACAAACCACAGCTTGCCGTCCTGAATCTGTGCAAACGAGAACGGACGCACATGCGGCTGCCCGTCCACACTCGTCGCCAAATACCACGCCGGCACCGACGTCAGATACTCCAGCACCGTATTCAATCCGTCCACGTTTCCTCCTGACGCCTGATCAGTCTTTTTGGAATGGGTAGTCAATTTGGGAAATTAGAGCTCGAGGAGCTCTTCGCTGCCGTCGATATCGCAGAACCGCGCGGCGATGTTGCGGACCGAGAAGAATGCAAGGCGGCCGTCGTTGGCACTATCGTGTTGCTCGCCAATGCCCACCATGTGCCTAAAGCCCGCCTGGCGTACCTTGTCGCTCACGACTGCATCATCCTCGAGCGCGGCCTCGCCAGTTAACACGATCCAGCACTCCCCCGGCTTCCAGCCCGATACCTCAAACTTGGGATTCGCGCTCAACTCCGCCCACACGTCCTTGTCGCGCGACGTGCAAAACCACAGCTTGTCATCATCGACCATGGCAAACGAAAACGGCCTCACGCGGGGCTGATGCCCGTCGCTCGCATCGGTCGTGGCAAGATACCACGCCGGAATGCGTCTGAGATACGAGCAGGCGCGCTCGAGCTGAGCCGTGCGATCGATGTCGGTCATAGAGACCCCTTTCTTGCGCTCGAATCGCGCCTAAACAAGTTGAAGATTGATGACGATGACGCAGATGAGCAGCAACGCCGTCACCACCGCCGCCAACGCATCGCCGCGGCCAAATGCAAGCGCATGCAGGCGCGTGCGGCCCTGCTCGCCGTGATAGCAGCGTGCATCCATGGCGGCCGAAAGCGTCTCGGCATGGCGGAACACGCCCGTGAACAGCGGAATCGCCACACTGCCGAGCATACGCACGCCGCCGAGCGGGCCTCCCGTCACGCGCGCACCGCGGCTTGCCTGTGCATCGGCCGTCTGCTTCATCTCAGTGGCAAACTGCGGCATAAAGCGTAGCGCGATACCCATGATCATGCCGAGCTCGTGCGCAGGAAGTCCCACACGCGCAAACGGCGCGAGCAGGCGCTCAAAGCCCGCGGTGAGGTCGAGCGTCGGCGTGGTGAGTGTAATGGCGCTCATGCCGGCCATCATCAACGTCAGGCGGCACGCCATAAAGGCGGCAGAACGCAGTGAGCCCTCGCTTATCTGCAGAAAGCCGAGCTGCCACAGGATGCGGCCACTCTGGTCGGAAAACAGGTTAAGCACCGCGACCACCACGACAATCGCCAGCAATGGCGCCATCGACGATAGGACCCGACGCAACGGCACCCGGGCCATGACATAGACCAGCACGACAAACATTGCGACCGGCACCAGCCCGCCGAAGCCGCCAACGGTGAGCACGGTGATCAGAAATGCGAAACCTAGGAACAACTTAGTGCGCGGGTCCAGGCGGTGGATTGCACTATCGCCGGGATAGTAGCTGCCAAACGAAAACGCCTCCATCAGCAGACCTCCTCTCGCGCGACCGTCTTGGATTTAGCAATGTCCGAGACGTTAGAAGAACCGCCCGAGCGACCGATTAGCAGGTCCACCAACTCGTCTGCCAGCGACTCAACCGTATAGAGCCCGCCGCGACGCAGCGGCACGCCCGCCTCCGTAAGCGCCAGCGCCATACGCTGGGCGGCGGGAACGCCCAAGCCGATCGACTTGAGCTCATCGGCATGCGCAAACACCTGCGCGGGGGTTCCCTCGGCAAACACCGCACCTTCGTTCATTACGACGATACGGTCGCAGCAATTGGCCAGGTCATCCATGCTGTGCGAAACCATGACAACGGTCAGGCCCTCGCGATGGAGTCGACCGATGAGCCCTAGGAAATCCCTGCGCGCAGCCGGATCGAGCCCCGCCATGGGTTCATCGAGCACCAGGACTTCGGGCTCCATGGCGAGCACGCCGGCGAATGCCACACGCCGTTGCTGACCGCCCGAAAGCTCAAAGGGACTCTTGTCGCCGACCGTGGAAAGGTCGAGGCCCACGCGCGAGAGCGATGACTCGACACGACGGTCGACTTCATCTTGCGGCAAGCCAAGGTTGTGCGGACCAAACGCCACGTCCTGCGCCACGGTTTCGGCAAACAGCTGACGCTCAGGATATTGAAACACCACGCCGACCTTGGCCTTAACCGCGGCGGCGTCTTTCTTGTTTGACAGATCGAGCCCCAGCGCGCGAACGGATCCCTCCTGGGGGCGAATCAAACCGTTGAGATGCTGGACCAGCGTCGACTTACCCGAACCAGTATGACCTGCCAAGCCCAGGAACTCGCCGCGACGCACCGTCAGCGATACATCGCGCAGTGCCCACGGACTGCTGGGGTCGTTTCCCCAGAGAGCCTGTTTGCTCGATTTGCCCGCAGTGGCCGAGCGCTTATGCCAGCGGCGGCGCTCGCGCGGACTGAGCGAATAACTGTACGAAACATGGGATAGCTCTATGACGGGCTCCGACGCGTTGCCCTCGTTGTCTACCGGAACAGTGCCGTCAGCGATTTCCAACTGGGATGCGGAAGACTGCCCCGCGGTGCCTGCCCCACTCCGCTCGGCATAAGCCTGCGCAATCTCGGCGACCATATCCGCCTCACGCACCTGCGCGCAAACGGGCACGCCCTTCGCACGAAGTGCCCTACCTAGGCAGCACGACGCCGGCATATCCAGGTTGAGCTGCGCAAGCTCATCCGCCCGCGTCAAGATTTCCTCGGGCGTACCGAGCATGGCAACGTGCCCCGCCCGAAACACCGCGACACGATCGGCCTCGGCGGCCTCCTCCATAAAGTGCGTAATCATCACGATAGTCATGCCACGATCGTGAAGTGCGCGGCACGCTTTCATAAGACCCTTGCGTCCGCGCGGATCGAGCATCGAGGAGGCCTCATCCAAAATGAGCACGCGCGGCTCCATGGCGAGCACGCCGGCAAGCGCCACGCGTTGCTTTTGACCACCCGAAAGCGCATGGGTCTCGTGGCGCTCAAAGCCCACCAGGCCCACGCCCTTCAGCGCCTCGCGTACGCGCTGCGCAATTTGCGCCGATGGCACGCCAAGGTTTTCGGGACCGAACGCAACGTCATCTTCGACAAGCGTTGCCACCAGCTGATCATCGGGATTCTGGAATACCATGCCCGCGGTCGAACGAATGTCATAGACCAGCTCGAGGTCGGACGCATCCATACCGTTGATACGCACCGTGCCCGCATCGGGCTGCAACAGTGCATTCAGATGCTTGGCAAACGTCGACTTGCCCGACCCATTACCACCGAGGATGCAGAAAAACTCGCCGTCCTCGATGTTTAGATCGACGCCGTCGAGCGCCGGCACGGCACCGTCATAGCTAAAGGAAACGCCCCGACACTCAATCATGCGCGGCCTTTGACCTGGTCCTTCTTGGGCGTGATGAGATTAGAGACCGCCTTGTACACCGCCAGCGTGAGTACCGAGTTAAGCACAGTCTTGATGAGGTTAAACGGCAAAACAGCGGGAAGCATGAGCGGCAGAATCACATCGGCCGAGCCATACCAGAACCATACGCCAATAGTAAGGTTTGCGACCATAGACAGCGCTGTAGCGGCAATGACGCCGAGCACCAGGCCAATCACGGCACCCTTGTAGGTGTGCATCTTCTGATAGACGATAGCCGCAGGCAGAATATAGCCCAGCGTGGCAACCAAGTTCATAAGCGCACCGACCCAATCGCCCGTGGTAAGCGCATGGATAACGATCGCCATAGCGGCAACAGCTGTGCCGGCACCAGGGCCATACGCAAATCCACACACCATCGCCGGCACCAGCGACGGGTCATACGTCAAAAACGGCGCCGAAGGAAGGATGGGCAGCTGCACATACATAAACAGGGCGCCCAAGGCGCACATCAGCGCCATGGTAACGAGCTGTTTGGTGCTCCACCTATTCGTGTTCTCAAAATGGATATGCTGCGACTGTTCAGACATAAGATCACCTGCCTCTTTCATCCGGACTCTAACCGTTGGTACTGGGATCTCACCAGTTCAGCCGGCATGCGAACCAACGCACACACGGGTCGCGGACTCATCGGCTCGGTCGCAGGCACTTTACCTGCGCCACGGTACCCCTTTGGCACCGCCCGATTTACCGCCAGTGGGGAATTTCACCCCGCCCTGAAGACAAAGTATTCAGTTGCTTTCTGGCCATAGTATATGACAGCGCGGAAGAAATTGCAAGTCCCTAAATGAAAAAACGGCAAATTTCCCATGGGTCTTTACAAATCAGAACGGATGTTCTATACTGGACCCAAGACCAGAAGGAGGGAGGCGGAGACCATGCGGGGGCGGCAGTCGGCCTGCTGCTTTACAGGGCACCGGCCCGGTAAGCTGCCATGGCGGTATGATGAGGAGGACCTGCGCTGCGTGTCGCTCAAGGCCCGCATCGCGGACGCGGTGGAGGCGGCCTATCAGGAGGGGTTCCGCCACTTTCTCTGCGGCATGGCCCTGGGCTGTGACCTGTATTTCTGCGAGTGCGTCCTCCGCCTGCGCCAGACGCACCCGGATGTGACGGTGGAGGCGGCCGTTCCCTGCCCCACCCAGGCGGATGCCTGGCCGCCGGACCAGCGGCGGCGGTATGAGCAGCTGGTGGCCGCCTGCGATTTTGAGACTCTGGTATCCGCCCGCTACACCCCCACCTGCATGCAGCGGCGGGACCGGTATATGGTCACGCCGCGCTGCTGATCGCCGCCTTTGACGGGTCTCCCGGCGGCACCCGGTACACGGTGGAGTACGCCATGCGCCGGGGACTGGAGATCGTGGACCTGCCCATTGTGCTGGAGCCCGCCCGGTAGGCCGGGGCGCCTGGATGCGGAGACGTCCGGTGCCCCGGCTTTTTTCTTGCAATATGGGCCGGAGCCGTTGCGCGGGGAGCCCTGTTGTGGTATGTTGGAGAGGAAGGCAATCTGAGATTGCGGAACTTCCATGCTTGGTTGCTGGTATGCAACCGGGCGGCCTGATAAGCTGAAGGCATCCAAGAGAAGGGAGAATGCCTATGACATTCGGAGAGAAGCTGCAATCCCTCCGGCAGAGAGCCGGCATGAGCCAGGACGCGCTGGCCGAGCGCCTGCAGGTGAGCCGGCAGGGCG
>ENA-ORTD01002358-ORTD01002358.1-human-gut-metagenome-genome-assembly--contig:-NODE-2358-length-10962-cov-2.628129_pt1 | contig 10962 bp, 11 predicted proteins | sample MGYA00241907_ERZ509178 | MGnify/ENA primary metagenome ERZ509178 (study PRJEB26280, sample SAMEA2338793) | human gut metagenome | biome: human gut; feature: human-associated habitat; material: faeces...
GTCTTCCGTGTGAAACCATACCACCCGGTCCGGGTCATAGACAAATCCTGCTTCCTGCAAAGCTTTGACATACCCTTTGTGCCGCTCTTTCCCCTGGAAATCATCGGCCTTAAAAATCCCTATCAGATTCTCATGCCCCATGTCCAGCAGATATTTTGTCACCAGATATCCGCCCTGGCAGTCATCCATGAGAATATGAGGCTTCTCCTGCATCTGGGGATATACGCCCTGAATAAACACATAGGGAATATGATACTCTTCCAAAAGCCCGTACAGATTCATATGTCGGCACAATATCTGGCTTTTGCTGGGTTCAATAATCAGTCCGTCAATGTCCTTAGAGAGAATTTCTTCCAGCACTCTGGCTTCCCTTGTCCTGCTGTTGGCCGTATTTTTCAGAATAATGCTGTACCCATTTTCCGTCATGACCTTATCCATACCCTGAATCAGTCTGGGAAAAATGTAATCTGAAATATAGGTGGTAATCACCGCAATATTGCCGGATTTCCGCAGATGACACATACGTTCCGAACAAAAAGTTCCTCTGCCGTGTTCCGCCACAATATACCCTTCCTGTATGAGAATGGACAAAGCCTTACGCACCGTATGTCTGCTGATATGATACTTTTGGGACAGTTCATTTTCCGAAGGCAGCTTCTCTCCCGCTTTGACCTTTCCGCTTAAAATGGAGGACTTCAATTCTTCCATAAGGACATAGTATTTTGTCTTGCCGTTTTCCTGTGTCATAGTTTCCTCCTTTTTTCCTATTGTACAACTTGTACGCACGTATTCACAAGTTGTTCTTACTCTTTTCTCAAAAACTTTTCCTCCTGTATTTCCACCAGAATAATGTCCTCCCCTATCTGGCGGATACAGGAAAAGGGAATCACATATTCACTGACGGAGCCAAAGAGGCCGCACATCTTCCCCTGCACCGGCACAATAAGCATTTGTATCTGTCCCGTGCGGCAGTCAAATTCCACATCCAGCGGACATCCCAGACTCTTGCAGGTACAGATGTTAATCACTTCTTTTTGCTTTAATTCACAGACACGCATAAAAAATCCCCCTGTATTCACGGTCTTAATGTATCCTATGAATACAGAGGGCTTTCCAACACACAAAAAAGAAATCAGCGGTCCATTTCCGACTGAATCCCTGTATTTTTGTGATTCTTAATAATACGGTCAATTTCATTTAATCCACAGGAAGGCAAATCTCCCGGAATGGTATTTTTCACTGCACTGGTAGCATTTCCGTATTCCAGCGCTCTCTGGCAGTCAAAATCATGAGCCAGAAGTCCGTACAGCGCGCCGGAAATATAAGCGTCTCCGCTGCCGCGATGGTCTACCACTTCAATGTTGTGGTACGGTTCCTCTTCGTAAAACTTGTCCTCTTTTGCATTATAAATCACAGAGCCAAAGGTATGTACCTTAGGGCTGTGCACCACTCTCTGGGTAGAAGCTACAATGGAAATGGGGTATTCCTGGGTAAAACTCTTCATAACAGAATGCAAATCACCTTCCTTTAAAAAGGTCAGTTTTGCTGTCTCCTCTGAGCAGAAGAAAATATCCACATAAGGCAGAATCTTCTCAATGCACTCCTTGGCTTCTTCTCCTGTCCATAGATTGCCTCTGAAGTTGACGTCAAAAGAAATGATTGCGCCGTTTTCTTTAAACTTTTTAATCATCTCCACTGCATTTTCCCTGGTATTTTCGGAAAGAGCCAGCGTAATGCCGCTGGTGTGGAAACAGCGGGTGGAAGCAAACATATCCTCCGGCAAATCTTCCACTGTAATTTTGCAGAATGAAGCATGACGCCTGTCATATACGACACTGGGTTTTCTGGGATACGCCCCATTTTCATAATAATAAATCCCAAGTCTTGCGTCCGGGTCTTCGTCATAAACCAGATAATCATCACTGACACCACAGAAACGCACACGGTTTTTGGCATATGTGCCCAACGCATTGTCCGGCAGCTTGGAAATAATGCCGGTGCGCAGTCCCAGAAGAGAGACACCGGAAACCACGTTTAATTCCGCTCCTCCCACCTGTTTCTGAAAAGTTTCTCCTCTTACAATTCTCTCATTGTTCGGCGGAGAAAGACGCAGCAAAATTTCCCCCAGTGACAACAAGTCAAAATCCTTTTTCATGTTCTGCTTACCTCCTGAACTAACTTTTTTACAGACGAAGAGCGCCGCTTTAAGCCAGATATTTTATGAACTTAATGCGGCGCCCCTCATTTCTATGAAATATGTTCCCTAATGGCAATAAGGGTTTTTCATTTTAAATATGCAGTTAATTATCTCTGAACACGTCCGGAACCGTCTCCGCCTGCCAGTTTTGCAACTTCGTCCATGGAAACCATGTTGAAGTCACCTTCAATAGAATGTTTCAGACAAGATGCTGCTACTGCAAATTCGATTGTAGCCTGTGCATCGTATCCGTTTAAGCATGCACAGATAAGTCCGCCGCCGAAAGAATCTCCGCCGCCTACACGGTCAACAATGTGCATTTTGTATTTTTTGCTGAAGTAGTAGTCATTTCCATCATATAACATTGCAGACCAGTTGTTGTCATTTGCAGATAAAGATTCGCGCAGTGTAATAGCCACTTTCTGGAATCCGAAACGGTCTGCTAACTGTTTTGCAACATCTTTGTAACCTTCGTGGTTTACAGTACCTGTTGTAACGTCTGTATTTGCTGCTTTGATACCGAATACGTCAGCTGCGTCTTCTTCGTTTGCGATACATACGTCTACATATTTACAGATTTCACCCATAACCTGTCCTGCTTTTTCTTTGGACCACAGTTTGTTTCTGTAGTTTAAGTCACAGGAAATAGTAAGTCCTGCTTCTTTTGCAGCTTTACAAGCTTCCAGACAGATGTTGGCTACTTCGTCATTTAAGGCCGGTGTAATTCCTGTAAAGTGGAACCAGTCAGCACCATCGAAGATTTTCTTCCAGTCAAAGTCAGCTGTTGTAGCTGTTGCAATAGAAGAACCTGCTCTGTCGTAGATAACTTTGGAAGGTCTCTGGGAAGCGCCCTTTTCCAGGAAGTAGATACCTACTCTGTCGCCGCCGCGCACGATATCTGTTGTGTCAACGCCGTATTTTCTTAAAGAATTTACAGCAGCCTGTCCGATTTCGTGTTTTGGAAGTTTTGTAACGAATTTTGCGTCAAATCCGTAGTTTGCTAAAGAAACAGCAACGTTTGCTTCTCCTCCGCCGTATGTTGCGCCGAAGTTTTCTGCCTGTACGAAACGGTAGTATCCTTCCGGAGCCAGTCTCAACATAATTTCACCAAAAGTAATTACTTTCTTTGCCATTTGTATTAATCTCCTTTAATCTTTTTCCCTTGTTCTTATTTATTTCTGATTTCAGCAACTAATTTTACTGCTTCTGCTGTCAGGTCTTTGATTTCATCAAATTTTCCTGCTTTTACTAAATCGCCTTTTACCATCCAGCTTCCGCCGCAGGCAATGATTTTGTCACAGCCTAAGTAGCTTTCCAGGTTCTTTGCGTTTACACCGCCTGTAGGCATGAATTTCAGACCTACATAAGGAGCTGCCATCGCTTTGATGGTAGCAACGCCGCCGAACTGTTCTGCCGGGAAGAATTTTACGACTTTTAAGCCTCTCTTAACCGCCTGTGCTACTTCGGATGGAGTAATGCAGCCCGGGAATACCGGAATTTCTTTCTCCAGACAGTAGTCTACGATTTCAGGGTCAAATCCAGGGCTATTCAGAAATTTTGCGCCGTCTGTCATAGATCTGATCCGCATATCTTGCCATAGGGTCGAATGTACCTGCTCCTACAAACATGTCCGGGTATTCCGCTGTCATAAGTTTAATGGATTCTTCTGCTGCTGCAGTACGGAATGTAACCTCAGCACATGGAAGTCCGCCCTCTACTAATGCTTTTGCCAGAGGTGCTGCATCTTTTGCATCTTCCAATACAACTACCGGTACTACACCTAATTCTGCGATTTTTTCTGCAACTGTGCTCATTGCTTGTTCCTCCTTCATAATTGCTCAGTGTTTCATATTGTGAAATGTCGTTTCGTCATGTGGTATTTCTTTAATTTGCATTATACTACGGTGTAAAAAAATGTCAAGCAGAAAATCGAAAAAAATCTCCTGTTGCCACAATCTTTTGAAAGTGTTACAATAGCGTCAATGTCAATATAGAAAACCGGGAGAATTATCATGGAAAATAAAAACCCTATTCAGGTGGCTGACCGTCTGTTTCTGGTGCTGGAAACCCTGGCTGAAACCGGGCCTGCAGCTCTGGCAGATTTGTGCCGCCATCTTGAGTTAAATAAAAGCACGGTACACCGTCTGCTCAGTTCCCTGATTTACATGGGCTATGTAAAACAAGACGCAGAAACCGGAAAATATGCCCTGTCCTTTAAGCTTCTGACTCTGTCTAACAAGCTGATGAGCCATATGGACATTCTGGAGACCGTACGCCCCTTCTTAAAGAAGCTGTCTGAGGAAACCGGAGAGACGGTTCACTTCGTACAACTGGACGGTCTGGATGCCGTGTATATTTACAAAGAGGAATCCTACCAGAATTCCATCCGCATGGTTTCCAAGGTGGGCAGCCGGATTCCCCTTTACTGTTCCGGTGTGGGAAAAGCCATGGCCGCGGACATGCCGGAAACCCAAATCAAAGAAATCTGGGACAACAGCCAAATCCAGAAACTGACACCTCATACTATGATTCATTATACCCAATTTTTCGAGAAAATAAAAGAGGTTCAGCAAAAAGGATATGCCTTAGATGACGAAGAAAATGAACTTGGTGTGCGCTGCATCGCAGTCAGCATTCCTGACTTTAAGGGAAGGCCCAAATATGCCTTTTCCATTTCCGCCCCGGTGGCGCGAATGTCTGACCGGCGTATTGAAGAACTGTCCCAGATTGTGCTGCATATCAAAAAAGAAATTGTTGCAGCCATGCGCTAAGGATCAGCCGTCTGTACGCAGTGCATAAAAAGAGCCATATGGAAAACACTTGCTGATTTCTCTGCATACGTTTCCCATATGGCTCTTTTTTATTCGTCCTCTTTTCTCTGGTGTTTTTTTCTATATTTCACACATTCTGTCAGCAGATATTCTATCTGGCCGTTCATAGAACGAAAATCGTCCTCCGCCCACTGGGCAATTTCATTCCACAGGGTCGCTGACAGTCTTAAAGGTACCTGTTTCTTTGCTTTTTCTTTTCCCTTTGGTTTCTTTTCGTTTTACAGAAAGTGTCTCACCAATTTTTATTTTTTAATAGGTCCTGCCGCTGTTGAATGGGCTGTGCATCTTTATTGCCGCACAGTCCCACCAGCAAATTGCTGACCATAGCCGCTTTTCTCTCCTCATCCAGTTCTACAATCTCATTTTCACTTAATTTTTCCAAAGCCATTTCTACCATTCCCACAGCGCCTTCTACAATCTTCTGACGGGCGTCAATAATGGCTGCCGCCTGCTGTCTCTGGAGCATGGCAGAGGCAATCTCCGGCGCATACGCCAAATGGGTAATTCTGACTTCCAGAATCTTAATGCCTGCATTTTCCACTTTCTCCTGCAGTTCTCTGCACATGATATCCGCAATTTCCTGGCTGCTTCCTCTTAAAGATTTTTCATCCTTTCCCTCTGCGGCATCATATGGATATTTTCTGGCTGTGTTTCGGATGATGGAATCGCACTGAATGGAAAGATAGCTTTTATAATTTTCTACGTTTATCACTGCTTTTGTGGGATTCACCACTTTCCAGATAGCCACAGCCCCGATTTCCACCGGATTTCCGGTCTCATCATTTACTTTCTGCTTTTCATTGTTCAGTGTCATGGTTTTTAATGATACCTTACGGTTGACGCTTTTGCCATTGGCTGCTGCCTTTACCGTGGGATTAATCGCTGTAACAAAAGGATTCACCCAGAAAAAGCCCTCTTTCATCAAGGTTCCGTAATAATTACCAAACAAAGCCAGCACCAGGGCCTCTTTGGGATTGATAACCTTCAGTCCGCACAGGATTAGGATACCTGCCAAAAATGCCAAAGTTCCTGCTATTATAGCAGCAATTCCCAGTACCTCTGCCCCATTTCTGTCACAGAGCAGCGCTCCCCAGACAAACCCTCCTATTCCGGCTGCCGCCAGTATGCATCCAAGTATCAGCATACCAAAACCTGATTTCGCCTGCAACACCTTTTCTTTCTGAATCTCGTTTTTCCCTTTGTTTTCTTCACTCATAGGTCATCCTCCTCGCTTCGTCAGCTCGATTTAATTTGATATCATTTTGATATCATCAATATATCACCAAATTTTTTCTCTGTCAATATCGTTTCACGAAAAAAAGGCCGTCTCACAGAAACAGCCTTTTCCCTTTATCTTCTCTATTCGTACCGCACAATTTCCTTTTTCAGTCTTTTCATAATCCGCTTTTCCAGTCTGGATATGTAAGACTGGGAGATACCCAGCAGGTCTGCTACCTCTTTCTGGGTCTTCTCTCTTCCCTCCGGCATATTAATGCCAAAGCGCAGCCGCACAATGGTCTGCTCTCGCTTCGTCAGCTTTCCAATGGCTTTTCCCAGCAGTTTCCTCTCCACTTCGCTTTCAATATCCCGGTAAATCACATCCTCATCGGTTCCCAAAATGTCCGACAGCAGCAGTTCGTTGCCGTCCCAGTCCACATTTAAAGGTTCATCAATGGAAACTTCCAGCTTCGTTTTGCTGTTTCGCCGCAAGTACATGAGAATTTCGTTCTCAATGCACCGGGAAGCGTAAGTGGCCAGCTTGATTTTTTTCACAGGATTAAAGGTATTAATAGCTTTAATAAGTCCAATGGTACCTATGGAAATCAAATCCTCTACCCCCACCCCGGTGTTGTCAAATTTCTTGGCAATATAGACCACCAGTCTTAAATTATGTTCAATAAGACAGGCTTTGGCAGCCTCGCTTTTCTCCCCTTGCAATTTTTCAAGCTGCACGGCCTCCTCTTCTGCAGGCAAGGGAGCAGGAAGCACTTCTGCACCGCCAATATAGTGAATCTCATTCCCCCTGGGCAGTAAGATTCCGGTAAAACCAGTAAACGAAAACCCTCTTTTTGCACAAACATCCATTTTTCATACTCCTCTCAACTCTTTAAAATACCGGGATTTATAATCATTTGAAAACGCCTGTCTAAGGACAGGGACGTCCGAGAAAGCCCTATGGGCGCTCCCCTTATCTCTTTTTCCCCGTCCTCTGTATATACGGTCATGCTTTCTGCCGTCACAACAGGAAGCAGCCCTCTTTGGCAGCCCACGCTGGTATAAAGCACAAACCTGGGCTGTAGTTCTTCCAGCCCTTTGCCCATCTGTTCTTTTCCTTCTTCCAGGTTCATGGCACAAAAGTGTTCCAGTGCTTCTCTCTGTTCTCTGTCCAGCAGTCCCTCAAAACTGCTGTATTCCATCACGCACACTGGTTTTCCTGTCTGCGTATCCAGCAGACAGTTTCCCGTATCATACAGTCCTTTTACTTTTCTTTCCCTGTCTTTCAGCACAAGTTTTACGTCGCACGAAAGACTGCTTTTTCCTTTTAAGTATTTACAGAGTCTTATGCCTGTGTATAAAATCAGGTAAGCGGCAGTTGTGATAAACAAAAACGGAAGTTCTTTCTCTTTCAAAAAAGGCTCTGCAAACAGCAGGATTCCGCCCAGAAGAAAGGAGGCTCCAAAAAAAGCGGCACCTGCGGCCAGCAGCTTCTTCAGGGTTTTGAAACCGCAGCCTGTACGCACCATAACCAATACGCTGATACTGTAAAAAATCACAAGTCCTGCTGTGTGGATTTCTCTTGAGAATACCAGAAAGCCGCACATTCCAAGTGCCCCAAAAACAGCGCCCCAAAAAGCACGCAAAGGGCTGGCAGTGCCCTTTAGCAGCACATTGGTCAGACACAGCACCCAGAAATCCATCAGCAGATTCACCGCGAAAAACACATCTATGTAAAATTCGCAGTACACAAAACACCCCCTAGCCTCTGCAGGGACTCTTCTACTTATCTGGAATAAGTACTGTCCATTATAGAGGTTTGGGGGTGCTGATTTTGTCAAAACGGCTTGCCTGGCTGTAAAATCTTTTCGACAGTGCAATGCCGCTTTTTTTACCTTATGTTACCTGTTTTATGTCAATTTTTCCCGGAAAGCGACTGGTCATACGCACTTCTCCCATGGACATGGTTACCACCGTCTTTTCTGTTTTGAGGGATTACAGCCAGCTTTACATAATCTTCCTACATAATTCCCGGCAGCCGCCCTCCCCTGGGATGGGGAAGGTAAACAGCAGCGGAATTTCTCCTAAATTGTCGCTTATTGTCTCCAACATTGCCCACACTGTTTCCTGCTCTTTTCCACTTGACAGCGACGCAGTTTCACTTTAAACTTTTCATAAAGCAATGGAAGATACAGGAGGAGGAATATTCTTATGATACACATTACCGGAGAAACCGGACTTACCGGACTTCTGGGCAGCCCGGTTGCCCACAGCATTTCCCCGCTTATGCACAATTACAGCTTTCAGTCTCTTGGCCTGGACTATGTATACCTGTGCTTTGACGTGAAAGAGCAGGGATTAAAGGATGCCGTACAGGGGCTTCGCGCATTGAATGTGAAAGGTTTTAACTTAACCATGCCCGATAAAAATAAAGTTCTGGAACATCTGGATGAGCTGTCCTGCGCAGCCCGGCTCATCGGGGCGGTAAACACCGTAGAAAACAGAGACGGGCGGCTTATCGGACACAACACAGACGGCATTGGATTTATGCGCTCTGTGGCAGAACAGGGTCTTGAGATGAAAGGGAAAACCATGACTCTTCTGGGAGCCGGAGGCGCTGCCACGGCAATCTGTGCCCAGGCGGCCCTGGACGGCGTGGCACACATGCATATTTTTCTCAGAAGCACCAGCTCCCACCTGTCCAGAATGGAAGCCCTTGCAGAAAACCTTTCTGTGGAAACAGGCTGTAAGTTCCAGATTCACGATATCCGAGATTTGCAGACACTGGAACATGCAGTCCGGGAAAGCACACTTCTGGTAAACGCTACTTCTGTGGGTATGGATCCCCGCCCGGATACCTGTATTCTGCCTGAAGATTTTGCCTTTCCTGCCGCCCTGTCCGTAGCAGATATCATTTACAATCCCTGGGAAACCCGCCTGTTATCCCTGGCAAAAAAGGCCGGCTGCAAAACCTTTAACGGATACGGTATGCTCCTGTATCAGGGGGCCGAAGCTTTCCGTATCTGGACAGGACGGGAAATGCCTATGAAGCAGGTGAGGGAATACCTGCAGACCGATTTTTAACCCCTTCTGTATCTGTCCTTTTATCATTTGCCACAACACAAAAGACCGCAGATTTCAAGGAATCTTTCCTAAAAATCTGCGGTCTTCTTTTATTCTCTCTTATCTTCTGTTTTTCAAAAAGTCAGGAATCTGAATGTCTTTTTTCGGCACACTGCTGGTAAAAGTAGTTGGCGCCTGCTGGAAGGTTGGCATCTGGTAGCCTGTTGTCTGCTGCTGTACCGGCTCCTGCTGCTGCGGTGCAGCCTGCTGTCTTACTGGTCTTGCTGTTGTTGTCTTCGCTGCTTTCTTATTTCTTTCCACACTTGCTTTTCTGGCTGTCTCATCATCCAGGCCTGTTGCAATAACCGTAATTCTTACATAATCTGCTTCTTTATCATCGTACAGGGCACCGAAAATAATGTTGGTATCTTCGCCTGTCAAATCCTGTACATAAGTTGCTGCATCGTTGGCATCCATAAGAGAAATATCTCCGGATACGTTAATGATAACGTGTGATGCGCCCTGGATGGTTGTCTCCAGAAGAGGACTGGATACCGCCTGCTGAACAGCTTCCATGGCTTTGTCATCGCCCTTGCCTTCACCGATACCAATATGAGCCACACCTTTGTCAATCATAACAGTCTGTACGTCTGCAAAGTCCAGATTAATCAGTGCAGGCAGGTTAATCAGGTCTGTAATGCCCTGTACAGCCTGCTGCAGGACTTCGTCTGCTTTCTTCAGAGCTTCCGGCATGGTAGTACGGCGGTCAACGATTTCCAAAAGTTTATCGTTTGGAATAATAATGAGTGTATCTACATTTTCTTTTAATTTTTCAATTCCGGAAAGAGCATTGCTCATACGGGTTTTTGCTTCAAAACGGAAAGGTTTTGTCACAACACCAACGGTCAGAATTCCCATTTCCTTAGCCACTCCGGCAACTACCGGTGCAGCGCCGGTTCCTGTTCCGCCGCCCATACCGCAGGTAACGAACACCATGTCCGCCCCTTTCATGGCCTGAGCCAGCTCTTCTGAACTCTCCTCAGCGGCTTTCTCACCGATCTCAGGCTTTGCGCCTGCGCCCAGCCCCTTTGTCAGTTTTTCTCCGATCTGCATGGCTGTCGGGGCCTTGCAGAACTGAAGAGCCTGCTTGTCTGTATTAATTCCGATGAATTCCACACCGGCGATACTCTCATCAATCATACGGTTTACCGCATTGTTTCCGGCTCCGCCTACGCCCACCACAATGATCCGAGCGGCATTCTCTGACTCGTTTATATTAATCTCTATCAAGATTGTATCCTCCTTATATTCCCTGACTGCCTCTTAAATCCATGTATTCCATTAATCTTACTATATCAAATTCTCATTGATTTCTGGTCTAACTAATACTATAAGAGATTTTGTTGAAAATTTCAAGCCTATTTTCACTTGAGTTTTTGTATTTTTTCGGACCATAGCTGGAAATCCTCGTGAATCCTCCGCAAGCTCAAAATGTTCTGCCTGGCTGATCTGTATTACTGCCTTTTAAAGGTAATCCCCCCTCCGCTCGTAGTCTCCGAATAGTCGTCCAGTTTCATGATCCCATCTATATCTGCCAGCTGAGGCTGAGAACGGAGAATGTCGCTTAAAATAGATATTTTCCCATCTATATCACGG
>ENA-ORTD01002365-ORTD01002365.1-human-gut-metagenome-genome-assembly--contig:-NODE-2365-length-10935-cov-6.313051_pt1 | contig 10935 bp, 7 predicted proteins | sample MGYA00241907_ERZ509178 | MGnify/ENA primary metagenome ERZ509178 (study PRJEB26280, sample SAMEA2338793) | human gut metagenome | biome: human gut; feature: human-associated habitat; material: faeces...
GAACCCCTATTCAAAAAAATAGAAGAATCGCTTGCAAAATTATAGATGCTCTATGACTTAATTTGGTAAAATGCAGAGAAAAATTTCTCTGCATTTTGTTTTTTCGGAAAAAAGTCCCATATTTGCAGTGTTCACCAATTGAGACAGGCGAGAAGGCTCGCCGAATTGCGGGCATTTTTTATGCCTTATCATATCGTATAGTTCCGTCCCGTGTGGAGCGTTAATGCGCCCACAGCCTGTCTCAGGTGGTGAACAACGGGGAGCGGAACTTTTTTTGTATCCCGCCCCCACCACAAGTCAACCCTATTGTTTCATTTTAATTGTTCACCAAAAATGAAAGAAAACACATTTGAGTCCTCCCTAAGTGCGGAGGCAAAGAACCGGGAATTGCCTATCGACCCGGAATTGCGCGACATTATCTTGCTCACGAACGAGGTATTGCTCCGCTTTGAGAACTATTGGGCCCGCTATGACGAGCGGGAGGTGGAGGAGGATCTTTTCGAGCTCTTCGAGAACGTGGGTGCGAACCTGCTGAATGCTGTTGAAGACGAGACCCGCATCTTGCAGGCCTTGATGTATGAGCGTTTTCTTGACCGGTCATGAAACGCTCATTGTCCTGCCCGACTACCCGACGGAGGGAACGGGCGATTACGGTATTGGAGCGCCGGCTTATCGACTTCGTGCGCACGGAGATGGGTGTGCGGGTTACGCGCCGGGAGCTGTGGCAACTGCTGCACCTGTTTTTTGCTTTCACGGTATTTCTGACTGCTGCGACCTCGGGGTCGATGGTGCTCTCGCTGGGCACACTGGCCTATTGCGCGGCCTGTTACCGTCCTGTGTCTCACCTTTTAAAACAAAACGACGATGAAAAAACTGATTTATGAGATTCCCGTACATGATGATAATGATGCCGAAATGATAGCCCGGGAGATAGAGGCGGTATTGGGTATCCGCCCCGCCCGCGTGGAGGAGATTGCCCCGCCGTGCGACAAGCAGGAAAGAGAATCCGTGCAGTTGGGTGGAGATTCCTCACACTCCGCTACTGCTCCGATTCGGAATGACAGGACGGAGAAATGGGGAGGAGATTCCTCGCATTCGCTCGGAATGACAGAGGGCTTATAAAAAACGCCGGGAGACTTGCGCAAGAAGCTCTTTTTCTATATCTTTAACCATGAATCTTTATTGCCACATCTTATGGATATGCTCATCACCATCATCGGCCTTACGTCTTTTGTCTACCTCTTTGTCCTCGGGGTAAAGGTCCTCAAAGAGAAAGCCCGCCGCCGCGCGGGCACGCCTTCTCGCGTGAAGAGGACGATCCGTGCGAAAATGCAGGTGCGCCTGTGCGAGTACGGGGGCATGCCTTGCCGCATATTCTGCTCGACGGAGCATAACTTCACCCACATTTATGCTCCCAAACGTTTCTCCCAAGAGACGGCGGAGGCGATTATGGGCCAAGAGAGGGATCTCATGACCGAGAACATCTATTTCTACACACGGGCCAGGGAGGAGTATTACGGGCCAAGTTTCACCCTCGGCTCGATCGACACCACAGCCCCTTATGCGCGTTTCCTGCGCCTGCACGACGGGGAGTATATGAATATATGGGGATTTGACTCCTGAGACCGGAGCAGCCACGGAATGGCAGGGGGGACGAAGATAGAAGGAGATTCTTCACTCCGTTCAGAATGACATGGGGATTCCTCGTCGGCCTGACGGCCTCGCTCGGAATGACATGGGACGGGGCTACGGGTACGTTGTGGGGAATGAGATTCCTCGTCGCTTCGCTCGCTCGGAATGACATACGTCCGGGATGACATGGACGATTGTTGTCCTTTTTAGCCGCTCATTGAGCGGCTATTTTTGTGTCGATAAAAATCGATAACCATCATGTCTATAAAAGATCGCTTTATTGAAAATGTGCTTCGAGATGAAGGAAACCGCCTGTTGCGCAATCAAGGCAAAGCGCTGCGGAAAAGATTGAAATTCCATACACACCGGCTGTACGATACCCGCAGGATTTCAGTCTCGGAGAGCCGGATGACTTTCACCCACACCGTTTACGAGCGTTTCCTCGATATGAAACGACTGCAAGACGGGACGATACGGCGGCGCAGGCGACGTATCCACAACCGGTTTGTCTACGGGCACTACCGGTCGATCGCAGGGCGGTTGCTGTATGAATTTACCGAAGAGACCATACAAGAAATACGAGAATCGATAAAACAAGAGAATCATGGCCGGAAAAATCAATAATGAAACACTCGCCCTGAATATCGACATAAACGGGGGCGACAAAGTCCGCAAGGAGATGAACGACTTGAACCGGGCTATACAGGACACGAAGACGGAGATCGCGGAACTGACCCAAAAACAGAAAGAGCTCGCCGCTCAAGGGAAAAAGGATACGGCCGCTTACAAAGCGGTTACTCAAAGTATCGAGAAGAAAAGCCGCGCGTTGGCTGAAAACAAAACGAAACTGGACGCCCTTGAACGGCAGCAGTCGGTAAGCAGCATGACCATCTCGGAGCTGAACAAACGCATCAGGGAGCTTAATTCCGTTCTCTCGAAAATAGACCCCAAAGCGCCTGAATGGAAACAGGTGAACGGCGAGCTGAAAGAGGCGAAAACCCGTATGAAAGAGTTGAGAGCGCAGAGCCAAGCGACGGGCGGTACGCTCCGCTCGATGATGGAGGGGCTCAACAAATATGTGAACCTCATAGCTGCTTCTGTAACAGCCACCGTGTTCTCGGTGCGTAATATCACCCGAGTGCGCGATGCGTTCCTTGCCTATGACGAGGCGCTGACGGACGCGATGAAGACGACGAACCTCACGCGTGAGGAGATGGAGGAGCTGGGCGAGGAACTGGGAAAACTGGATACCCGGACGTCGCGGAACGACCTGCTGGAGCTGGCGCGTATCGGGGGCAAGCTGGGCATCACGGGGAAAGATAATATTTTGGAGTTTGTGCGGGCAGCGGACCAGATCAACGTGGCCCTCGGGCGGGATCTCGGCAACAATACCGAAGATGCCATACGGGAAATCGGGAAACTGGTAGACATCTTTGACCTGCAAGAAGAGTACGGGTTGGAGCAGAGTATGCTGAAAGTGGGCTCGGCTATCAACGAGCTGGGTATGGCCTCGACCGCCAACGAGGGATATATCGTGGACTTCACGAAGCGGCTGGCAGGTGTTGCGCCGAATGCCAACATAGCGATCGAAGATGTGCTGGGCATGGCGGCGACGCTGGACAAATACGGCCAGATGACGGAGACGTCGTCGACGGCCATCACGCAAGTGATCACGGGCATGTTCAGGAAAACGGCGACGTTTGCGGGGGTAGCGAAGATGCCGGTAGAGGATTTCACCCGGTTGCTGAAAGAGGATGTGAACGAGGCTTTCGTGCGGGTCTTGGAGGGAATGAAACAGGGAGCCGGGGGTATGCTGGAAGTAACGGCCGCGCTCGACTCGCTGCAACTGGACGGCCAACGGGCGACAACGGTGCTGGGTTCGCTGGCCCACCACAGCGAGGAGTTGCGCCGGCAACAGGAGTTGGCCAAGCAGGCATTTGACGACGGGACGTCGACGACGAACGAGTTCGGCATCAAAAACAGCTCTGCGACCGCCGAGGTGGAAAAGCTCCGCAACGCCCTGCACGATGTGAGTGTGGATATAGGCCGCGAGCTCAACCCCGTGCTGACTACCACGACCTCGGTCTCCACGCTCTTTGTCAAGGCACTGGGGAAGCTGATTGTCTTTGCGGTCCGCTACCGGGGCGTGCTTTTGGGGCTGGTGTCGGCCTACGTGAGCTACCTTGCGATGAAGAACGCGCATATCGTGCGGGATAAAGCCCTTGCCTTGTGGCAGACGGCGACGATTTCGCGAACCGCCCTCGAAACCAAGAGCATCGCCGGAGCGACCAAAGCCACTCTTGCATGGAGCGCGGCGAAATATGCCCTGACGGGCCATTTCAGGGCGGCAGCGGTGGCGGCGAGGGCTTTTTTTGCCTCGCTGGGCCCGATCGGGTGGGTTTCGATCGTGATCGGCGGGCTGGTATCGTCATTCGGTTTTTTGAAGCGGGCGATCGAGGGGGTATCGGAGGCGGAGCAGGTACGCCTCGACATCGAGAAGGGCGCCCGCGAGGTTATGGACGAGAACGGCGTGAGCCTGAAAGAGAAGGCGGCACGGATCACTACCTACCTCGAACGCATCAACGACGCAAATACCTCGGAGGCGGTACGTCTCTCCTACATACGTGAACTGAACGCCCTCCTGCCGGAGGAGATAGGGCACATCGACGAGAAGGGAGAGGCCATAGGCCGCCTCACACAGAAAATCAAGGCATACAGAGACCTGCTCGACGTGCAGTCGGACAAAGAATCGGCCATGCGGGCCCGCGACAGCCTCATAGCCGATTATGACGCCTCTGTGGCGTCGGGGGAAAACAAGGTGGCTCAAAGTTTCTGGGGACGCCTTGGCGATGCATTCCTCCACACCGGATCGGTAATAGTAGGGGGAAATGTCCGTGAAGTCGACAGCATTATCGCGGCCCGCAATGCCGAAGCGGCGAAGACAACGTTTGACAAGAAACTCAGCGCCGCGGAAAAGGCCATTGCCGACCTGGAAGCCAAAGAAAACGAACTCCTCGCCATCGTGTATGGGAAGAGCAGCAAAGAGCCCATCGCTCCCGGAGCGGATGGAGGCGGCGGCACCACGGGTGGCAGCGGAGGCGATGGCGGCAGCTGGTCGCTGGACAGAGACGAGTCATTCCTGCGTGAGCGGGCGGAGCTTCGCGAGCGTTATGCGCAGGGGGAGTTCTCGAACGAGAGCCAACTTGCGGAGGAGATCGAGAAACTGGAACTGCTACACTTGGAACGCCGCCGCCTGAGTCTTGAATCGTCGGTGCAGGAGCGTGCGCGGCTGCAAGAGGAGATAACGGGGCTGAACCTTGCGGAAACGGAGCACGGGCTGACGGAAGAGGAACGGCTGTACCGGGAGCAAGCGAAGGCGCGTGCCGCCGAGCTGGAGAAAGCGTGCAGGGAACAAGCCGAGATAGAGGACCAAATCGCGGAACGGCGGGCGAAGCAACGTGCCCGGCGGGATGCGGAACGGCTACAAGCGGGCCGGCGGGCGGCGCAGAAAGCCGAGGAGGTGGAGAGGCTGAAAGAGGAGACGGAACTGAATGCCGCGGAACGGGAGGAGCAGCGCTACAAGCGTGAGCTGGCCAAATACGAAGACAACGCTGCTGCCCTCGAACTGGTGGAAAAGAAACACCAGCGTAACCTGACGAAGATAAGGCTGGACGAAATCGAGCACCGGTTGTCATCGGAAGAGAGCAACTACCAGCTGGAGCGGAAAACGATGGTGAACCGGCATAAACAGGAATTACGGACTTTTGAGGGAAGCAAAAAGGCGAAACAGAATCTCATACGGGAGCAGAACGAAGAGCTGGCAAAGCTTGATACAGACTATCTGAACAAGATGAAAACGCAACTGGAAGGGCTTATCGGTTCGGGGATATTCGAAGGCATCGAACTCGATACCGGGTTGATAAGCGAAGAAGAGATGCGGAAGCTCAAAGAACAGTTGCAGGAAATCTACACACTGATAAACGGCGGAGAGGCAGCCGACAACAATGGCAGCCGGCGGAAGAAAAAGGGCGGTTCGCTCTTCGGGGTGAGTCAAGAGGATTGGGAAGGATTTTTCAACGGCGATTTCGACACGGGGGCTTTCATCGACGCGCTGCAAGGTATGGTAAGCGAGGCGATGAACATCTATTCGATGTGGGCCGACCGGCAAGCCGCGATAGAACGGAAGCTCCTGAAAGAGTATGAGGAGAACAACGACAAGAAAAAGTCGGCCCTTGAAGACCGGTTGAATGCGGGACTCATGACAGAAGCGCAATACAATGCCGAGGTGGAAGCCCTCGACGCCCAGTACGAGGCTTACGAGGAGGAGATGGAGTTGAAACAGGCAAAACGCCAAAAGGCTCAAAAAATATCGGAGGCAGTCATCAACACGGCGCTGGGTGTGTCGAAGACGCTTGCGGAATGGGGTATTCCTTGGGGATTGGCTCCGGCGGCCGTGATGGCTGCAATGGGTGCAGCACAGATAGCTATAATCGCCAAAACACCGGTGATGACGGGTATGGCGGAAGGCGGTCTTCTGGACGTGGTGCGTGAGCAGGACGGACGGAGGTTTCCCGCGCGGCTGTCGCCCGAGAGACGGGGATTTATAGACCGACCGACGGTACTGGTGGGGGAAGCGGGCGGCGAATATGTGATACCGGCCGAGGGGCTGGCCAATCCTACCCTCGCCCCGCTGATCGCCACGATAGAGGGTGCACGCCGCAACGGGACGTTGAAGAGCCTGAACATGGAGGCGGTGTACCCGGCCACGATGCCGATACCGGGCCGTGCCGAAGGGGGATATACCGGCACCGCCCCGAAAACGAAAGCCGACAGTGGCGGAGACATCGACCCGCGTATGGCCGCCGTCCTCGAAAAACTGCTGAAAAGGCTGGACGACCCGGTGAAGGCCTATGTATCGGTCCTCGGGAAAAACGGCATCAAAGAGGCATACGACAAATATGAAAACCATAAAAACAGAGGCAGACTATGATAGAAATCATTCTCGAAGACGGGACTTCCCTCGACCTGAAAAAGAATTGGGAGTTTGAAATCACCCTTGAACAACCGATGCTGGACGACAGCCATATACCTATTCCCTACTCGACGAGCATCGCCCTGCCCTACACGGAAACGAACCGCCTTGCCTTGAAATGGCTCGATGCGCTGATGTTGCCGCCGGGGGTGCGTAAAACGGGCTGTACGATACATGCGGGCGGCGTACCGTTGTTTACCGGCCTGCTGGAATATGAGAGCATGGAGGATGGGTATGCGAGCTACACGTTCGGCGGCCGGGACATGGAGGACGATTTCTCGGGGTATATCCACGAACTGAAACATCTTACCCTGACTACGGGTGCGCCGGAGTACTGGATCAAACTATCAAGGGACGACAGCGAGGCGCAAGACTTTGCCTCGCCCGTCATGATCGTGCAGCAGAACATCGGGAAGATGGAGCATGAGAACGACGTGGGGATAGAGATGATCGCGGCCGGGGAGAAATACCGAAACTGGTGTTTCTCGGCAGAGACGCCTTTCTGTCCGGCGGTGTATGTGCACTCGATCTTGTCGGAACACTTCAAAAACATCGCCGTGGACGATAGCCTGAGCAAACTGTACGGGGCACTGGCGATTCCGGGACTCTTCATCGACGACACGGCCCGCGCACCGTATTACCTGCGACGAACGGAGGCTGACGGTAATGGCATGGCCGTGCTGGACATCGCGGGCTCCTTGCCGGAAATCACGGCCATAGATCTCTTGACGGACTTGTGCAAGATGTTGTGCGCCTCGGTATACCGGGACGGAAAGGGCTACCGGCTGATGGCGCACGGGGATATTCTCGGGGAGAAATCGCCCGCGGATTGGAGCGGGAAAGTCTCGGACATATACAGCGCGAGCGTGGAAGAGGGACGGTCGTACACTTTCGGCTACGGGAACGACGAGAATGAAAACAGCTATGACCCGACAGAGCCGCAGGAAGACGGGTCTGTCGTTTATCCGGCCGAGAGTCTCGGGAGCATGTTCCTTAAAATATTGTCGTCGAACGACTACGTGGCGGTGAAGCACCGGGGTACGGGAGATATTTTTTCGGGCCGCCGCATGACGATATGCGTGCGGAAAGAGGGGGAAAGCCGTTATAACGCGGAAGTGCCTTACCTCGACCAGATTTTTCACGGGATCGCGAAAAAGGTGGTGAACGCAGGGCTGAAAGAGAGCCATGACGCTTCGGTGGACTTGAAACTGGTGCGCTGCCTGCCCGTGAAGCTATTCGAACCGGGCGGCGACCCCAACAGGTGGCTTTATGTAATGGCCCCGATCATGGAAGTGCCGGCCATGGACGAACGTCCGGGCGACGTGTATATCGGCTGCATGATGCTGGGGCAGCTGGTGGATCACGGTATCGCCTATACTCCGGCCGTATATGAAAACGGGGTACCTACGGCAGCCAATGACGGGATAGAGCGGAAGAACGAAGCATTTGACCTCTCTCCGGAGGGGATATGGCCGTTGCACGAGCGTTTTGCGGAATGGCTGGGGAAAGACCGGCAGGTGAACACGGTGGATGTGAACCTTACCTTACCGGAAATCGCCAATTTCCGCATGTATCGCCCGGTATCGGTGCATAACCGGAGGTTTCTCGTGAAATCGATGCGTTTCACGTTCGACTCTTCTTCGGATTACGTGAGGTCGCAAGCCGACCTCTTGGAGTTGTGAGGGTACTAAAACTTTTGTTGTGGAATCTCATGCCATGATCGCCGGAGATTCTTCCTTCCGCTTACGCTTCGCCCGGAATGACATGGGGTATTGGGGAACTTATAGGTTGAGATTCCTCACATGCGTTCGGAATGGCAAGGGGTACGGAAGAGAGTGTGCCGAGAGTGTCCTTTTTTTCCATAGCGGCCGTTCCTACTTTTGTCGAAAAACAACGAGATGGAATTTGAAAGCGATAATCATTCGATTTTTACAGAGAACTTGGGGGACGTTTCCCTGAAAACTTCGCTCGAAACGGAAATCACCGTCGAACTGAGCGGCGTACCGGGCAGGACGGCGGAGAGTTTTTCTTTTTTCTTAGCTCCGACAGACGGAAAAATCACGATACGGACATCGGAAATCGCCCGGCGGCTGCTTACCCGACATGAAACGACGGTAGAGGTAATCGTCCCGAACCCGATTTATGAATGGGGAATGGAGAGCCGTAATCTTCCGACCTTGAAATTGACCGCCCATAATGCTTCGGGTGATGCCGAGTGGAGCACAAGAGTTACAGCGGGAGGTTACGGGGAAAAGGAAATCGGGGACGAAACGGAGTTCTTAACGCACAACTTCCTGACATGGCGGCCACAAATATCGATCACCTATCCGGGATTGAAAGAGCAGCTTACTTTTATCGATCCGACGGAAGGGGTGTTCCGGGCTATGCGCTTGCGTATGTATTTCGGCAAGGAGCTGCCCACAGATGAAACGATCGTGAGATCGAGCGGTATCGGATTACGCCGTATCGACGTGTCGCCGGCAGCGGTATCGGCTCTCGCTGTATACAGGGGCATCGACGACGTGCTGACAGCATACGATTTGTACGGGATAGCGAACGAGGCTCCGGGCGCGAATACGGCATGGGACACGCCTTTCGCCCAGCGATTCATTATCGGACGGAGGGACTTGCGGCAGACTTCGTTTTTCTTCCAGAATTCCCTCGGGGGATTCGACACGGTTACGGCCAAAGGAGTACGCAGCTGCCAACCGGAGGGGGAAACGGTATCGTTTACCAACGGACGGACGGAGGAGATGCTGGAAACGGGTTTTACCGACACATGGGAGGTAAATACCGGCTATATACGTACCCGGCAGGAAAAGGCATTGTGGGACGAATTCCTGTCATCGACAAATAAATACTTGCTCCTTCCCGACGGCAGCCACAGGAGAATCGTCGTGGACGAGTTCGATGCAACATATACCTACCTCGAATTGTCGTCCTACACTTTTACTTACCGGCTGGCTGCGGCGGAGACGGGACATGCTTTCACACGAAAAATTCTTAATGACTTCATCGGATAATGGCTACACGTATCAATCACAAATCGGATTTTACCTCTTACGAGCAGTTCACCCGCTACGACAAGCCGGTGGCTGTTCCCGAGAGGGTACGCATCACCTATTTCACGGAAACGGGCTTCCCTCGTTGTTTCGTGGCGGAACGAAACGGGGATATTCTGAAAAACTGTTCTCTATCGGACGACGGCATGTCGCTGAGGGTGTATGTGGCTCTCTCCCGGCAATACATAGGGACCGGACCCTTGAAAAAAATCATCACGGAAACAGTAGAAGACGCAAATTTCCCGAACGGGGAGAAACGGCTGGACAGCGTAGCGGAGAGCAACGTAATATTGTGGAGCGGGAACAGTGATAACGGCCTCGATACGGAAGACGGGGCGGAACTGTTGCCTTTCCGTTATGGCTACTCGGCCTACGAGCTGGCCAAGATACACGGGTACGAGGGAACGGAAGAGGAATATGCACTCGCTCCGCTGTTGGCCATCAATGAGTTGGAGGATTACGCAAAAAAAGATCTCTCAAACGTGCGTCTGGCGGATTTCCGGGAGAAAAGTGTCTATCCGGTGGAGAGTTTCGTTTACAGCGTGGATAATGACCATTCGGTTTCGGTGGGGAACAAAGAGGCTTTTGCTGCTTTGCTGGGGAGTGTGTCGGAAAATCTTGACAGTTTGCTTTATGCCCAAAGTATTGCTTCGTCGGCGGGAGATCTCGGTTTGTCGGCGGCCGCAGTGTCCCTTATCGGGAATGATCCTTTGTCATATTCGGTAACATTTGTGGGGAATGACTCCTACTGGCATGAGTTGAGAGTGGACGGTTCCGGAGCGATCACACGGCAGTATGCTTATCGGCTGGACGACATGGCTACGAAAGATTGGTTGACCTCGCAGGGCTATCTGCCTACCCGTATCGTTGACATGGGAGAATATTCGTCGTCGGAGGGCTTCGTTTTTACCGACCCTCTTTTGTCGGAACTGGCCGCAGCGATCAATGCGGTTTCGGAGGGGAAAGCCACGCTGTTGTTGAAGGGGTCGACACCGTATGGTGATCATCTGTTTTTCACGGGTGTCTCTGTGCGGATAGATGCCGGGATCGATTACAGGCTGACTTTTTTAATGTCTAACGGCCGTTCTTATTGGATCTCGTTCGAGGCGGGTTACCCGGATAGTGTACAGCAAGGATTTACAGAAGGCGGCGGTAGCGGCACGATCACATCGTCGAAATTCTCCGACACGGAGTACACGGAAATAACAA
>ENA-ORTD01002377-ORTD01002377.1-human-gut-metagenome-genome-assembly--contig:-NODE-2377-length-10896-cov-3.561018_pt1 | contig 10896 bp, 7 predicted proteins | sample MGYA00241907_ERZ509178 | MGnify/ENA primary metagenome ERZ509178 (study PRJEB26280, sample SAMEA2338793) | human gut metagenome | biome: human gut; feature: human-associated habitat; material: faeces...
AATGCCGCGGCTTCGCGCTCGGCAGCGCGACGGCGGGCACGCACAACCTGGGCCTCGCTGATCTGTGCCAGTGCACGGGCCTGCGCAACCTCATCGGAAATGGGGGCCGCTGCATCGACGGCAGTGGACCGCTTCGCGCGCGTGGTGCGTGTCGTGCGACGCTTGGGCTTTGCGGCCTCCTCGCCGTCCGCAGCAGGCTTGGCCACACGACGCGTACGCTTGGGCTTAGCGGGCGCAGCCTCCTCGCTAGCAACGGGCGTGGTGGGCGCGGCGGCCTTAGGCGCCTCGGGAGCCGAGGCCTGCGCCGGCGCGGGCACCACAGCCTGGTCCGACGTAACCGGTGCAGCGGGAGCCGTTTGCGTCGTCGTTATTTCGTTTTCTTGTTGTTGATCAGACACAGTGTTTGCTCAACTTTCTTTTCAAGCCCTGCGATCACATGCTCCCTGCATATACCTTCAGGGCGGCTAAACAGTCTAGCTCCGTCCAAAAAGCGACGGGCACCATTGATCTGTATCGAGATGATTGCGTCAAATACGCAGCGTTAGTGTAACACAACCGCTGCCACCTGCAACTTAGTCATTGGGGACCTTCTTAAACGACTAGTCAAAAGGGATACTCTTTACAAAGTTCCGGCGTACAACATCGCCACATCATAAGCTGCGGTGAAATAGTTCCCAAAATCCCGGCCGACACCTCTCAAGCAGGAACTATTCCACCGCAACTCATAAGAAGAAGGCAGATCGAAACCTCAAGCATCGCGAAAACGGATAAGCTAAGGGGCAAGGGCATCGGCCCCAAGATCGACACGCCACGAATCGCGCCCATCTACTACGTTTACCCCCGCACCCCTGACCATACTCACTATTTTTCGAAAGTCGCAGACCTGCTACCTGCGGTTTTAATATTGCGATTTTCGGCGTGGTTCGGGGTACGCACTTAAACGTAGTAGATGCCCCGATTCTTGGCAGAGGGTGTTCCGCCGTTCCTCCACGGGACAACAATGATCTGTTTTCCTCCGTCCCCAAGGGGTCATTTTCAAAACTATGGTGGTTTACTACGATGAATCGCTCAACCACAATCACGCCAAAACCCGAAATAATAAAATCCCAGCTAGATGGCTTGCACTTTTCGGTAAAAAGCCCGTGTGATTGGAATCCCTCGATTCATCGTAGTAAACCGGTATAGTTGCGATTTAGTAGCATTTCCCAACACACCAAAAAGCACCGCCAAACGCAAAAAGCCCGACCTCTGCATGGAAATCGGGCTCAGAAGGCTCAGTTAAACCAAAACTGGACAGTCAAACGACCAACGCTTACATCTGCTCGGGTGCGGTCACGCCAACAAGGGTGAGCACCAGGGCGAGCGTTACGCGGACGGCGTCGCAAGCGGCCAGACGGGCGCGCGAGAGCTCGGGGTCGACGGGACGGCCCTCGCTCGGCAGAACCTGGCAGGCAGCATAGAAGCTGTGGAAGTCACCGGCGAGTTCCTCGGCAAAGTGCGTCAGGCGGAACGGGGCGCGATCGCGGGCGCAGCTACCGATGAGGTCGGTGAGCTCGTTGAGCTTACGCGAAAGGGCAAGCTCGGTCGGATCGGTCAGCAGCGAGTAATCGACGTTCTCGCCAATAGCCTTCTCGGCGACGGCCTTCATGCCCATCTCGGCGGCCTGCTCGGCGGTAACGTCGGCGGCACGGCGCAGGATGGAGCACACGCGAGCGTGAGCGTACTGCACGTAGTACACCGGGTTGGAGTTGTCGCGCTTCTTAACGGCCTCGATATCGAAGTCGACCATCTGGTTGGAGCTCTTGGAGATGAGCGTGTAACGGGCGGCGTCGGAACCGACCTCGTCGACGAGCTCCTGCAGGGTCACCATGGTGCCCTTGCGCTTGGACATACGGACGGGCTTGCCGTTGCGCAGCAGGTTGACGAGCTGGCCCAGCAGAACCTCAAACTTGCCGGGGTAACCGAGAGCGTCGCAGACGCAGCGGACACGGTCGATGTAGCCGTGGTGGTCGGCGCCCCAGATGTCGATGACGTGGTCGACGCGCTGGAACTTATCCCAGTGATAGGCAACGTCGGAGGCGAAGTAGGTGTACTCGCCGTCGGACTTGATCAGGACGCGGTCCTTGTCATCGCCCAGGTCGGTGGAGCGGAACCACAGGGCGCCGTCCTTGGTGTAGAGGTAACCCATCTTGTCGAGCTTCTCAAAAGCGCGGTCGACGGCGGAGGTGCCGGCGGTCTCGCCCTCGGTGTCCTTTACGTACAGCGAGCGCTCGGAGAACCAACGATCGAAGTCGCAGTTAACGGCATGGCAAAGGTCGCGCATGTTGTCGACCATCTTCACGTAGCCGCGCTCGCGGAAGCTCTCCATGCGCTCCTGCGGATCGGCGTTGACCCACTTATCGCCGTCGGTGCGCCAGAACTCGGCAGCCTCGTCGATAATGTAGTCGCCGCCGTAGGAGTCCTTGCCCAGAGTCTCGGCAAAGTTGTCCTGATACGGATGGGTCTCGGGGTGCTCGTCGTTCTCGTCGGCAACAAAGGCGTCGCGGTCGGCGATCAGCAGCTTGTGAGCCTCGTCGATATCCACGCCCTGCTTGGCGATGATATCGGCAAGCTGCATATAGCGCGTGCTGATGGAGTTGCCGAAGGTGTTCATCTGAGAGCCATGGTCGTTGATGTAGAACTCACGCTGGATGACGTAACCGGCGTGGTCCATAACACGGCAAAGGGAGTCGCCCAGAGCGGCCCAGCGGCCATGACCGATGTGCATGGGGCCGACGGGGTTGGCGGAGACGAACTCGACCTGGGTCTTCAGGCCGCCACCGACGTTGGACTTAGCGAAGTCCATACCCTTCTCGCGGGCCTCGCCAAAGATGGCGTTCTTGACGGCAACGGAGAGGTAGAAGTTGATGAAGCCAGGGCCGGCGATCTCGACCTTCTCGATCGCGGGATCCTCGGGCATATGGGCAACGACGGCCTCGGCGATCTTGCGCGGGGCGCAGTGACCCAGCTTGGCGGACTTCAGGGCCATGGTGGAGGTCCACTCGCCATGAGAAGTATCAGCCGGTCGCTCGATAGCGCAATCGTCAAGTTCAAATGCGGAAAGGTCGCCGGCCTCCTGGGCCGCAGCAAGCGCAGCGCGTACCAGCTCTTCAATCTTCTCGGGCATAGATCCTCCTTGTGTTAAAGCCCCCGAGCTCTTGGTCACTCGTAGGGCAAAAGCCAGAGTTTGTAGCACTCTATCACAAGCGGTAACTACTGTCGTAGGGTAAAGTCAATCGATATTGCATATGCACAAAATTGACTACAGTTGGCGCAAGCCCACTCAAAGATGGCGGTCTGCCTGCTGATTGTGCATCCGCCGAAAATGCATAAACATCTGCATGAGCCGCTCGGAATATCGAATACTCTTACCTATCGGAGTTGTGTGCTTTTCCTGCATAAAGTGATGGTTTGCGCACGTCAGCGTGGTATTCTTAACATACGTAAATTCGTATAAGTTGGAGGTAGCATGTTCTCAATCGGTCAACACGTCATTCATCCGGGTCAGGGAGTCTGCACCGTCGTCGGTTTTAGGGACGACACGCCGCAGCCCATGTTGCTGCTCGAGACCAAGCAGGGACATGCGCAGACAATTCTCATGTACCCCGTGGCGCAGGCCGACCGTCTGCATGCCGCCATCTCTCAGCAAGATGCCGAGCACCTGCTGAGCCACTACGACGAGCTGGAGTGCGACACCTTTACCGAGCGCAATAGTTCGCTCGAGGAGACGCACTTTAAGCAGCAGCTCAAGTTGGGCGCGCCCGAGACGGTTCGCGTGGCAAAAACCATGATGCACCGTATTCGCCAGGCCGAAGAAGCAGATAAAAAGCCCAGCTCCTACTACATGCGTGTGCTCAAGGAGGCCAAGCGCCGCTCCATCGAGGAGTTCGCCGTGGCCCTGGGCGTCACCGAAGAGGCCGCCGAAGCCCGCCTAGCCCAAGCCGCCCTCAACTAACCTGCCCACGCCAAAACCACCACAAAGGGGACAGGCACCTATGTGGTGGTTTTTTCGTTCTAGTCGTTCTAGTAGTATTCATTCTTAGCAATACCTACGAGCACAAGGAGTCTTTATGGCAGAACTGCTTTCCGCCGGAATCACCCGCGATCGCGCGTTCGAACTGCTCAACGAGCACAACAAGGACCCGTTCCATATCACCCACGGCGAGACTGTCGAGGGAACCATGCGCTACTTTGCGCGCGAGTTCGACCCCGAGAACGAGGAGTTTTGGGGTATCGTCGGCCTGCTGCACGACCTGGATTGGGAGGAGCATGAGGACGACCCCATGAACCACACCATCTATGCTGCCGAGATTCTGGAGGGCGAGGGCGCATCGCCCGAGCTCATTCGCGCTATTCAGACGCACACGTCCGATTTCAACACCTCGCTGCCCAAGCCCGAGCTGCAGATGGAAAAAATCCTGTTTGCCTGCGACGAGCTCACCGGCCTGATCGGTGCTGCCGTGATCATGCGTCCGAGCAAGAGCGTCATGGACTTTACGACTAAGTCGCTCAAGAAGAAGTTCAAGGACAAGCGCTTTGCCGCCGGCTGCTCGCGCGACGTAATTTCGCAGGGCGCCGAGATGCTGGGCTGGGAGCTCCCCGAGCTTTTTGACCGCACCATCGCGGCCATGCAGTCCTTCGCCCCCGATCGCGATACCTTCCAGGCCTAACATTAAAACCACCACAAAGGGGACAGGCACCTTTGTGGTGGTTTTTCGTTTACGAGAGGTTTAGGGGCGAACCTGGCCGGTACCGCGGAGCTTGTATTTGTAGGTGGTGAGGGCCTCGGCGGCAAAGGGGCCGCGGGCGTGGAGCTTTTGGGTCGAGATGCCGATCTCGGCGCCCAGGCCAAACTCGCCGCCGTCAGTGAAGCGCGTGCTGGCGTTGGCGTACACGGCCGAGGCATCGACCGCATCCAGGAAGCGCTCGCAGACGTCCGCGTCCTCGGCGATGATGGCCTCGGAATGCATGGTGCCGTAGCGGTTGATGTGCGCGATGGCCTCGTCCTCGTTCGCCACGACCTTCACGCTCATCTCGAGCGCCAGATACTCACGGCCCCAGTCCTCCTCGGTTGCGGCAACAAAGTCATCGCCCTCGGCAAGACCGGCATCGGCGCATGCGGTGCACGCAGCCTCGTCACCGTGAATCAGCACACCGTGGTCGTGCAACACAGCCACGGCCGCAGGCAAAAACGCGTCTGCCACGGCGCGGTCGACCAGCAGCGACTCGGCGGCATTGCACACGCCCACGCGCTGGGTCTTGGCATTGACGATAATGTTAAGTGCCTTGTCAAAGTCGGCGGATTCATGCACGTAAATGTGGCAGTTACCCGTGCCCGTCTCGATCACCGGCACGAGCGACTCGCGCACGCAGCGCTGGATCAGGCCCGCGCCGCCGCGCGGAATGAGCACATCGACAATGCCGCGAAGCTTCATGAGCTCGCCGGTTGCCTCGCGGTCGGTAGACTCGATCATCGAGACGGCCTCGCGCGGGAAGCCCTGCGCCTCGAGGGCATCGGCCAACAACTCGGCAATCATGGCGCACGAGTGATAGGCCAGCGAACCGCCGCGCAGAATGCAGGCGTTGCCGGTGCGGATGCAGATGCCCGCGGCATCGGCCGTCACGTTGGGACGTGCCTCATACACCATGGCGACCAGGCCCAGCGGCACGCTCACGCGGGTCAGGTCCACACCACTTGCAAGCACGCGGTGGTCGAGCACGCGGCCGACGGGATCGGGCAGTTCGGCGAGCTTCTCCAAGCCGGCGGCCATGCCCTCGACGCGCTCGGGCGTCATAAGCAGGCGGTCGAGCAGGCCGGCCGAGGTGCCTGCATCACGCGCAGCGGACATATCGAGCTCGTTGGCGGCAACGATGGAATCGACGCCGTCGCGCAGCGCCGCGGCCATGGCACGCACGGCCTCCTGGCGCTGGGCATCGCTCGCCGTGGCAAGCGCGCCCGAAGCGGCCTTGGCCTTAACGGCAAGATCGTAAACGTACGTGGCTATATCGACCGACATGGACGGCCCTTTCTCTTAGATGTTTGCCAACCATGGTAGCCGATTTGCACGCATCCTCGCCGACGGCGGTAGAATTGGTCAACCCGAAACACCGCAACGAACGGAAGTACCGCATGGCCCTCATCACTTCGTATCACGTCCCCGGCCTCTATGTCGAGGACCACAGCATCGACGTCCCCCTCGACTGGCGCGGCCTGGAGCCCATGCTTTTGGCCGTCGGCAGCACCATGCGCCGCGGCGCCACGCCAGCACCCATCGCCGGCGCACCCGAGAGCATCAAGCTTTTCTACCGCGTGGTCTGTGCCCCCGACCGCATCAACGACGATCTGCCGCTCCTCCTCTTTTTGCAGGGCGGCCCCGGCGGCGAACGCCCGCGTCCACTGTCGCCCACAAGCGATGGCTGGATCGAGGAGGCCGTCAAGCATTTCCGCGTCGTGCTGCCCGACCAGCGCGGCACCGGGCGCAGCAGCTGTGTTGACGGGCGCACGATTACCGCCTTGGGCGATCGCGCCGAGGCAGCAGGAGCCGATGCGGCCCGCTCGCAGGCGGATTTCCTTAAGCGCCACCTCGCCAGCTCCATCGTGCGCGATTTTGAGTACCTGCGCCTTGTGGGCTTTGGCGGCAAGCCCTGGGCCACACTCGGGCAGAGCTACGGCGGCTTTTTGACGTTGAGCTATCTATCGCTTTTCCCCGAGGGCGTAACGGCAAGCTTTACCTGCGGCGGCATTCCGCACGTGCCAGCGAGCGCCAGCGAGGTCTACGCGCACACCTTCCCGCGCATGGCGGCCAAGACCCAGCAGTATTACGACCGCTACCCCGCCGACGTTGAGCGCGTGGCGGCGCTGGCCGATGCGATCGAGGAGCAAAAGCCCGCGTTGCCCGACGGCTCGCCGATGACGGTGGAACGCCTGCAGCTCATGGGCAGCGACTTTGGCATGAAGCCGAGCTTTGAGCGCATGCACTGGATCATCGACCATGCGTTTGTTGATGGCGACGGCACGCTGAGCTGCGGTTCCTCGGTATCAGACAGCTTTTTGATGCGCGCCTTCGAGCGCACCAACACGCGTACAAACCCGCTGTACTGGACGCTGCAGGAGTTCATCTACGCCGACGGCGACACCATGCCCATTCGCTGGGCCGCGGCAGAAGAGAAGGCACACCGCGCCGAGTTCGACACGCTCGCGCGCCCGCTCATGTTTACCGGCGAGGCCATGTTCCCGTGGATGTTTGAGCAGATGCCCGAGCTCAAGCCGTTCAAACCCGCCATGGATCTGCTGATGGAAGACACCAGCTGGGACAAGATCTACGACCCGCAGCGCTTGGCCTGCAACGAGGTGCCACTCCAGGCCGCCGTGTACTTCGATGACATGTACGTGGATTCGGGTCTGCAGCTCGACACGCTCAGTCGCGTGGGCAACTCGCATGCCTGGGTGACGAACGAGTTTGAACACGATGGCCTGCACGGCAGCGTGGTGTTCAAGTACCTCTTCGACGAAGCCCTCAACCGCGGAGACCTGCGCCGGATCTTCTAGCAAAGGAGCGTCCCCACCTGCCGGCACAAAAGGAACGTCCTCAAGTGCCAGGTTAATGAAGTCATTGCAGAAAGAGGACGGAAAGCGAAAACACCCCTAAGCGAGCAAGGTGACGTGAAAGAGGAGGGCATTGACCTTTTGGTCATGCCCGACGATTGAACGTCAGATTGCCGTTTAGGGGCGTTTGCAGCGTCAATTGGTTAGGCGAAGACGATCAAATTATCTCGGTGTATCGCGGGCTTCTCGGCCAAATCTGCCAACAGGCGGTTGCCGGCAATCTGGTCCTGGCGGCGTCCTGCTGCAAGCTCCAGCACGTCCGAATCGGCTTCGGCGATACCGCGGGCGACAACCATGCCGCTCGGGTCGCACACGTCGAGCACATCGCCCTCGGCAAACTGGCCATCGACCTCGCGAATACCCACCGCAAGCAAGGAAGAACCACGGCTGACCAGCGCCTTCGCGGCGCCGTCATCGACCGTCACCGAGCCATGCGCCTTGTCGCCCAGTGCGATCCACAGCTTGCGGGGCGCAATGTCCAGACGCTCCGCCGGCGGATCGAACAGCGTACCCACGCTCTCTCCGCGGGCGAGGCGCACGAGCGCATCGGGCTCCTCTGAATGCCCGCCGTCATCAGAATGCGGCTCGCGCGAATCTTGGTAATCATGCCGCCCGTGCCCACCGATGTGGAAGAATCACCCGCCGAGGCGATAATCTTGGCATCAATCTTATGCACGACCGGAACGAACTCGGCCGTGGGGTCCTCGTGCGGATTGGCGGTATAGAGGCCATCGATGTCCGAGAGCGTCACGCACAGATCGGCAGAAACCAAGCAGCTCACAAGCGCCGCCAGCGTGTCGTTGTCGCCGAACTTGATCTCGTCGACGGTAACGGTATCGTTCTCGTTGACGACCGGCACCACTCCCAGCTCCACGAGGCGCAGCAGGGCGTCGCGCGCATGCAGGTAGGACGTGCGGCGGGCCGTGTCGTGGCGCGTGAGCAGCACGAGCGAGGTGAGCAGGTCGCGCGCATGGAACTCCTCGTCGTAGGCCGACGAGATGATGCACTGACCGGCCGAGGCGCAGGCCTGCAGGCTCGGCAGGTCGCCGACCGGCTTGCGGTCGAAGCCCAGCACGGGATAGCCACAGGCGATAGCGCCCGAGCTCACCACGACCAGACACCAGCCGAGCTTGCGCAGAGCTGCGGCCTGATCGGCAAGCCCGCCGATAAAGGCGCGGTTGACCTTGCCGTCGGCGCCCACCACCGTGGACGAACCGATCTTTACCACCATCGTTTTATAAGAAGTCGTCATACGTCAAACCAATCGAGTGTTGAGTGGGCGAGCGAGAAAATGATCCGTTTTCCTCCGTCCCCAAGGGATCATTTCATTAGTGAGCCCAGGGAAAGGCGGAAGCCGCGGCCATGTTCTTGCGCACGAGCTCGTCGCGCACCTGTGCCAGGCCCTGCTCCATGCCCACCACATAGGTCTGCGGGTACAGGAAGCGCTTGTAAACCGGATCCAGATGATCGAGTGCCCAAGCACAGCGCTCACGCGCGTCCTCGATGCTCTCACGCGGAGCCACCGCACTGCCATCGCGCACGATCGGCACCAGCAGGTCGCGATACTCGAGCTCGGACACATCGGTCACCAGGGCGGCATCGTTCACGGCCACGAGGGTATTGCCGCGCGCGGCGCCCTCCCCCGCTAGATGATCCTCGTCATAGATCATGTCGCAAATCGGGCCGCCAAAGCCGTCGTAATAGCGGCGCACGCGCTGCACGCCCGGGATCGTGCGCTTGTAAGGCTGCTCGGAGAGCTTGACCACCGGCGTCCACGGGTCCGCCTCGCTCGCACGGCGGGCGGAAAGCTTGTACACGCCGCCCAGCGCCGGCTGGTCATAGCAGGTCGCGAGCTTGGTACCCACGCCAAAGCTATCGATGGGCGCACCCTGGTCGATCAGTGACTGAATCGTGTACTCGTCCAAATCGTTGGAAACCGAGATCCCCACATAGGGCAGGCCCTCGGCATCAAAACGGCCGCGGACATACTTGGACAGCTTGGCGAGGTCACCCGAGTCGATGCGAATGGCCGACAGGCGCTCACCCGCCGCCTCCATCTCCTTGGCAACCGTAATGGCATGCTCGCAGCCCTCACGCACATCGTAGGTGTCGATGAGCAACGTGCAGTTCTTGGGGCTCGACTTGGAAAAGGCACGGAAGGCCTCGAGCTCGGAGTCGAAGCTCATCACCCAGCTGTGCGCATGCGTGCCAAAGACGGGAATACCGTAGCGGCGACCGGCGAGCACATTGGACGTAGAGGAACAGCCGGCAACGTAGCTCGCGCGCGCGACGGCCAGGCCGCCATCGGGGCCCTGGGCGCGGCGCAAGCCAAACTCGGCAACGGGACGGCCGTCCGCTGCCAGCACCACGCGCGCCGTCTTGGTGGCGACAAGTGTCTGGAAGCCGACGATGTTAAGCAGCGCCGTCTCGAGCAGCTGGCACTCCAGCGCGGGGCCGGTGACGCGCACCATGGGCTCGCGCGGAAAGACGAGCTCGCCCTCGGGGACGGCGTCGATATTTACATGCGCACGAAAATCGCGCAGGTAGTCGAGGAATCCAGGCTTGAACATCGCGCCGCCGGCCGGGGCCTGGAGCGAGGCGAGGTAGTCGATATCCTCGGGCGTAAAGCGCAGGTTCTCGACCAGCTCGGGCAGCTCGGCGGTACCGCACATGACGGCGTAGGCACTACCAAAGGGATGGTCGCGGTAAAACGCGGTAAAACAACCCTGCTCATTGGCCTTGCCGCTCTCCCACAGGCCTTGGGCCATAGTGAGCTCGTACAGATCGGTGAGCATTGCAATGTCGGTGGGATGCGAGATGTCGGTCAAAGCCATGGGGCGACCTTTCGGATGCGTTGTGCAGAAGTTGAGGGTTGGACGAGAGCGGAGCATGCGGACATGACGCCCGATGCAAATCGGTTAGAGCAGGCCCATGCTGGTCATGATCGTGTAGCCCATAAAGACGACAAATGCGACCAAGGCGAGCACGATGATGATTTTTTGAGCCGGAGCCATGCCGGGGATCTCATTCTCGCCCGTGGGCTCCTTGGAGGTGACCATGCGCTGGGCAAAGGTCATCTCGTCACGGCTCGGCGTGGGCTCGGCAGGCTTGGGGCGGGCGGCCTTTTTAGGCTGAGGTTTGGCCGCGGCAGGCGCAGGCTTCGCGGCGGCGGGCTTGGGCGCAGGCTTGGGCGCGGGCTTGGGCGCGGGCTTGGGCGCGGGCGCGGCGTTCGCGGCGGCCTCCTCGGCCTT
>ENA-ORTD01002384-ORTD01002384.1-human-gut-metagenome-genome-assembly--contig:-NODE-2384-length-10881-cov-3.513763_pt1 | contig 10881 bp, 7 predicted proteins | sample MGYA00241907_ERZ509178 | MGnify/ENA primary metagenome ERZ509178 (study PRJEB26280, sample SAMEA2338793) | human gut metagenome | biome: human gut; feature: human-associated habitat; material: faeces...
TTGTCGTCAGTTTCCTAACTTGACATTCGCTCCACGGAAAACCTGCCACAGTGGGCAGCAACCTCTCGCTTCATTGCTATCATGTCACAGCATTTGTTATTATACTGATATTCTGCCAAAGATGCAAGCTTTTTTTCTAAAAAAATCAAGTTTTTTTCGTTGATGACAAAAATTATGTTTTTTTGTGCAAAAACCGGAGGAAAAAGGCATTTCTGCCCCTTTCCTCCGGAGGTTTTCCACCGCAAAAATACCCTTATCAGCGGCGGCGGCTCTTACTAAGCCTGGATTTTAGCGGCCTTCCCCGCGCGTCATTCGGATAATTCTGGTTCGGGCCGCAGCGTCTTTCTTCCTATATAAAAGGAAATGTAAAAACTAATCCGTTGCCCGGTTCGTCTGCGTCCCCCTGATTACCAGCAGCACAATAATGAGCAGGGCCAGTCCGATGGGAAGCGTAATCCACGCATTCTGTACAAAGCCAGCCAGCAGGTACGTCACAAAAGAGACTGCCGCCACAGTGATAACATAAGGAAGCTGGGTGGTCACATGATTCACATGATCGCACTGCGCTCCTGCCGAAGCCATAATCGTGGTATCCGATATGGGCGAGCAGTGATCGCCGCACACTGCCCCCGCCATACAAGCGGCAATGGAGATAATCATCAGCTTCGGATCGGATTTTTCAAAAACAGCGACAACAATGGGGATCAGGATTCCAAAGGTTCCCCAGCTTGTCCCTGTAGCGAAGGCAAGGAAACAACCTACCAAGAAAATGATGGCCGGAAGCAGGTTCATCAGGCCTCCCGCTGCCTTCTCCATCGCGGCTGCAACGAAAGCCGCCGCACCCAGGCTGTCCGTCATCGCTTTCAGCGTCCATGCGAAGGTCAGTATCAGGATGGCAGGCACCATAGCCTTAAAGCCGTTCGGCAGGCATGCCATGCAGTCCGTAAAGCCCAGCACTCTGCGTACGCAGTAAAAAAGGATGGTGAGCACCATGGCAAAGAAGCTTCCCAGAGCAAGGCCCACCGAAGCATCACTGTTGGAAAAAGCCGTGACGAAATCAGCGCCGGAGAAGAAACCGCCAGTATAAATCATCCCCACAATACAGCAGATAATCAGCACAAGAATGGGTACTACCAGATCCACCACACGGCCTCTGGGATTTGCAGTTTCCACTTCCACCTCTTTTTCATCCTTTTTCCCGGAAGAAAAAAGATCTCCGTTCTGCGCATTTTTTTCATGAGCTGCCATCGGTCCGAAATCAAACTTCATCACCACCAGGCAGACCATCATGGCAATCGTCAGAAGCGCGTAAAAATTATAGGGAATCGCCTGAATGAAAATGGAAAATCCATCCTCTCCTTCCACAAAGCCCGTTACCGCTGCGGCCCAGGAGGAGATCGGCGCTATGATGCAGACAGGCGCAGCCGTTGCATCAATGAGATACGCCAGTTTCGAGCGGGATACATTATGTCTGTCCGTTACCGGGCGCATAACGCTTCCCACTGTCAGGCAGTTAAAATAATCATCGATAAAAATCAAAACGCCCAAAACAATTGTAGCCAGCTGCGCACCAGCCCGGCTTCTGATTTTTTCTTTTGCCCAGCGTCCGAAAGCCGCCGATCCTCCCGCCCGGTTCATCAGGCTAACCATGGCGCCCAGAATAACAAGGAACATCAGAATACCCACATTATAGCCGTCAGACAGCACCGCAACAAATCCATCCTGAAAAATATGGGTAACCGTGCCCTCAAACCGGAATCCTGAATAAAAAAGGCCGCCTACAAGAATCCCTATAAAAAGAGAGCTGTAAACCTCCTTGGTTATCAGGGCCAGGACAATTGCCACTACGGGCGGAATCAATGATGCAACAGTGGCATACAATGCAGGCTCGGGCGCATCCGTTCCCGCAGCCAGCACGGTCACAGAGCAGAAGGCCGCCAGCAGGAATATCAGCCCCAGCCCTCCGGCCAGTTTCTTTCCATGTCTTTTCATATGTAAAATCCTCTCTTTCCCCTCAGCCGCTTTGTGCAGCTATTTTACGTACGCAAAAAAAGAACCGTGAACATAAGGCTGTGCGCACTCCCATTCACGGTTCCTGTCCTGATCTTTTCGGCAGTAAATTACAGATAGCGCTCCACATCCTTGTGACAGTCCGCAGCATATTCTGCTGCGCCCCAGAAAAGCTTCCCCGGACCGGGAAACAATTCTTCGGCGGTCTTTCCTTTCCCATATGGACGGCTGTCCTGTTCCTTTGCCCAAATGGTACTGATAAAGCCCGCGCCTCTATCATATCTATTCTATTTTCTGTACGTATACAGGCATTTTACCACCCTTGTCTGTAAAAAACAAGATAAAACCTCATTTTTCCACAGGCGGTGGTTGCAGACCACAATTCATTCGTGTATAGTGTTATCAGATACTGTCCGGGCAGGATTTTATTTTTGCCCGGTCATGGATGACAGAGAAATATTATTACGAAAAGGAATGGAGCAAACATATGTGGAAAGCTGAAAACTGGAAGGATTATGAGGTGCTGGATACCGGAAACGGTGAAAAGCTGGAGCGTTGGGGGGATTACCTGCTTGTCCGCCCGGATCCTCAGGTAATCTGGAATTCTCCCCGCAGGCACCCGGGCTGGTCAAAAAAGAACGGACATTATCACCGCAGCAGCAAGGGCGGCGGTGAATGGGAATTTTTTAATCTTCCCCAGGAATGGAGCATCCATTACCGTGATCTCACCTTCCGGCTGAAGCCATTTAGTTTCAAGCATACGGGATTATTTCCCGAACAGGCGGTAAACTGGGACTGGTTTTCGGACATCATCCGTAAGTCCGGCCGGCCTTTGAAGGTTCTGAATCTGTTCGCCTATACCGGAGGCGCAACGCTCAGTGCCGCTAAAGCCGGGGCCAGCGTCACCCACGTGGACGCGTCCAAGGGCATGGTTTCCTGGGCAAAGGAAAATGCGGCGGCCTCCGGTCTTTCAGATGCTCCCATCCGCTGGCTGGTAGACGATTGTGTCAAATTCGTGGAACGTGAAATCCGCCGAGGGAACACTTATGACGGCATAATTATGGATCCTCCCTCCTACGGAAGAGGCCCTAAAGGGGAAATCTGGAAAATCGAAGAGAGCATATTCCCTTTTGTACAGCTGTGCACCCAGCTGCTGTCCAGGGACGCCCGTTTCTTTCTTATAAATTCCTACACTACCGGCCTGCAGCCCGCCGTATTGTCCTATATGATGAATCTGTGTATCGTCCCGGTTCTGGGAGGACATGTGGATGCGGAAGAAATCGGCCTTCCGGTAACGGAAAGCGGCCTGATTCTTCCCTGCGGCGCATCAGGGCGCTGGAACAGCTGAAGGCTGCAGCTTTAAAAGGCTGTAACATAATTGCCGGATTGGTTAAACCAATCCGGCAATTACACCTGCTACTATGACCATGTATAAAATAAATCCAAGTGCGGCCACCACCGCTGTCCAAATCAGCGCCGCCTTGCAGAAATTAGCTTTGCTACGGTTTTCCGTCGTGCCAAAGCCCCATATAAAAAGCATGATGATATTCACACAGGGAATGGCAAGCACAAGCAAGGTGAGAACCCAGTCGGATACCTTCATCGGCGGTTCCGGGGCCTCCTGGCTGATAGGAGCAATCGGCGCTCCCTGATAAGGACTTTCCTGATAGGCTCCGCCATACGGATAACCGTTTTGCCCATTTGGACGGCCATAACCGTTTCCGTTCCCATATACATCCGCATTCGTATATGTATTATTGGGCGCGCCATTGCCGCCCTGCTGAAAGAAATTGGGATTCTGATAGGTATTGGCGTTCTGGTTTCCATAGGAGGGTCCGTTCTGATAACCGACAGAATTCTGATAACCAGTAGGATTCTGGTAACCAGCAGGATTCTGGTAACCAGCCTGGCTCTGATACATATTGGTGCCATAACGGATATTGGCATCCTGATAACCGCTTCCGTTCTGTCCGGCCGCATTCTGATATACGTTATTATTGCTGCCTCCGGTATTCTGAAATGCATTATCCGTTCCCGCATTTCCCTGACTGCCAATGGCCTCTTCCGCCGTCTTCCAAGCTGACGGCCCCTGCGTCGCAGACTCCTGCGCTGTTTTTTCCTGCGCCATACCTTCCTGTGCTGCCGCATCCACTGCCGTCGGCATATCTTCCTGAGTCGCCGTATCCCCGGCCGCCGGCATACCTTCCTGAGCTGCTGCATCCTCGGCCGCCGGCATATCTTCCTGAGCCGACTGAGCCTGCATGGACAGCGGCATCCCGTCATTTACCGGCTGTACTTCTATGTTTCCTGCCGTCTCTTCATTTATGATATCAGCTGTTCCGCCCTCCGGGCCCTCCGCTGTATTCTGCATTTGATTTATATCCTTGTCGCTCATGCAAACCTCCTGTCTGCGCCGTACGGCGTCCTGTTTTTATTTTATCCGCAGTTTTTCTCTCCAGAGCTACTTTTATTCTATCATATTCCAAACAGATGCCGCAAGAAATCATTATAAAAGGGAAATATCCGGTTCAGAATATTATCCCGCCTGAAGGTCATCGGCGGATATCCGGGAAATTCCGTAACCATGCGATATATATAAACAAGGAGCATAAGCGCCGCAGCCGCAGCCAGAATTTCCATGGCATACTTTACCTCTTTCCCCTTCACATACCGCATATAAACAAAATATACCCCAAACAGAACCATCAAAAAAGCGCATGGGTTCAGCTGCCACGCCCTTCCGAACTGTCCCCGAAAAATATAAATAAGCGCCCTTGTAGTGCCGCAGCCCGGACAGGGCAGCCCCGTCAGGATAAGAAGAGGACAAAACGCATGGAAAACTGCTTTTACCACAATATAATAAATCAGGAAAGCTGCCCCCGCCCATTTATACTGTTTGATATCCCTTCCTATACGTTTCAGGATCACCCCCACATTTTTCTTCATATACACTCAATTTCCTTAATGAAAAAATCCCGTCCGCTGATTATTTTCATATTCCTGCTTCCGCAGTCCGGACAGACTCCCCCGCACACGGTGGCATGAAATTCTCTGCCGCAGTCCAGGCATCTTCCATTAGCCGGCAGTATCTCAATTTCCAGCGCCGCATCCTCCAGCATACTGCCCTCTACCGCGGCAGGATACACCTTTTTCATATATTCCGGTATTACGGATGATATTTCCCCAATCTGCAGAACAAGCTTTTCGATCCTGCCAACCTTATTTTCCACAGCGAATTTTTCAACTGTTTTAACAATTTCCATTAATAAACCCAATTCATGCAAAACAGCTTACTCCTTCCACGCCCGGACCTGCTCCCGAAGCTACTCTGCCCATTCCTCCAGACCTTCGCCGTTTCTTGCAGAAACAGGTATAATCTTTATATCCGGATTTATTTTCCTTGCCCTTTCCATACATGCCTCCATATCAAAATCAAAATAAGGCAGTACATCTATCTTATTTATCAGAAGGACATCGCAGATGGAAAACATCAGTGGATATTTCAAAGGCTTATCATCCCCTTCCGGTATACTCAGAATCATGGCATTCCTGGATGCGCCCGTATCGAATTCCGCCGGACATACCAGATTTCCCACATTTTCAAGAATTGCCAGATCAATGCCTTCCGTTTCCAGCCCCTCAAGCCCCTGTTTTGTCATCTCAGCATCCAGATGGCACATTCCGCCGGTATGCAGCTGAATAACCTTTACTCCCGTTTCCGATATGGCGGCTGCATCCACATCAGAATCAATATCCGCCTCCATAACGCCTATTTTCATCTCATCCTTCAGCATGTCAATGGTTTTTTTCAGTGTTGTCGTTTTTCCTGAACCGGGGGATGACATCAGATTGAGCAGAAAGGTCTTCTGCATCTTCAATGCCTTCCTCAGTTCGTCCGCTTCCCTGTCGTTATCCTCAAATACGCTTTTTTTAATCTCAAGAATTTTATAATCCTTCATACCTCTTCTCCTTTGTTGAAAAATCAATTTACATGAAAGCCCCTGCCTTCCCCTGCAAGCTCGCGCAGGGTTATCTTTTTGGCAGATTTCTCCCGCAGGCTTCAAAACTGCTTATATTAACGTAACACTCCCTTGGAATAAAGTCAACGCATGTAAAGCAAAGAAGGAAGCGGAAAATACCCGCTCCCTCTTATATATTCCTTATCTTTCCGTATCCACATTCTTATTCATATTCCGCAAACTCGGAGAATTCCTTCCAGATATTACAGATCCATGTTTTCCCCTGGTTAAAAATGATTTCATTGCCATCTTCATCATAGAATTTAGGCGGAACGCTATCGCCCTCCATACGGGACCAGGTGCCCTTTATTGCCTTGCCGCCGGTGAATACAATGGCATCCCCCTCACCGTGAACGCCAAAAGCCAGATAATCCTTAGCATCACGCACCTCACCATGGCAATATTGGAAAACCACGTTGGAAACAGCAAGCTGCTCATTATTCATCTCATCAATCTGTTTCTTCCCGTCCTGATAACGGTAATAGAGCTGGTCCTCCTCATTATACTCAAAATAAGGATTGTATGCACCGTAGCCGCCTGAGTTAGCTCCGGTTCCGCCGGGACGGACAATTATGGCATCCTCCGCATCCTTATACTCCGCACGGTAATCCTCTGCCGCAAAAGTAAACTGCGGCACATAATCATCATCATATTCCCAGTCATATTTCAAACGTTCCACCGCATCCTTCAGACCGTCAATAAACAGATATCCCGTAAATTCCAGTTTATACCCGGGACGTTTGATTCTTCCATAGGCCTCGTCAGCAGGCTTGTAAATTCCTTCCACTCCTGCGCTGATGTTTTGCACTGTATCTCTGTTAATCAGCTCCTCCACATAAGGTCTGGCAAGGCCCCAGTTACAGTAAACAGCCTCATAGCCCATCGCTGTATACACAAAATAATCCCGGCTGCTGCGCACCGGACCGATATGATCCAAATCATCAAAATCCTCAAATATCGCCATCAGCCTGGTAATTCTCCCTTCCACAGGCGCTTCGTAAATAACACTTGCCTGGGAAATCCCGTACTGAGGCATCGCCTGGGAATTATTCGGTATCATAACCGCAATCGGCCTTCTGGTTACAACCTCTTCATCCTTCCATTCTCCGGTCAGATAGCTCTGCATTTTTCCATCCACCGTGCTGCGTTCTTCGATAACCGGAACGGTGGTTGCCTCTGTTTCCGTTTCCGTCTCTGTTTCACTTTGCGTCTCTGTCTCAACAATCTGCGCTTCCGTTGACGCTGCTGTCTCTTCCACCATGGTTTCCTGCTTTTTCCCGCAGGCTGTTAAAGTCAATGCCGCAGCCATTACCGAAGCAGCGACCAATATTATTCTTTTCCGTTTCATCATTTGTTCTTTCCTTTATGCAAAAATAAAATCGGGTTTTCAGTAACTTAAAACATTATATAATAGACAACATCCTTTTGTCCATGTGAAACGGCAGATTCCTGCCCGGTCCCATAAATTACCTGAGAGCGAATTAGGCACAATATCATTCTACGGTGTAATAAAAGAAAAGGGCTCTCCGAAAATCGGAAAGCCCTTAAAAATCTAAAAATACTAATTACTCGATGATGGTAGCAACACGGCCTGATCCTACAGTACGTCCACCTTCACGGATAGCAAAAGTAAGACCCTGCTCCATAGCGATAGGATGAATCAGTTCGATGCTCATTTCTACGTTATCACCAGGCATGCACATCTCTACACCTTCAGGAAGGTTGCAGACACCTGTTACGTCAGTTGTTCTGAAGTAGAACTGAGGTCTGTAGTTGTTGAAGAAAGGAGTATGACGTCCACCTTCATCTTTGGTCAGAACGTATACCTGAGCGGTAAACTTTCTGTGGCAGGTAACTGTGCCGGGTTTTGCAAGAACCTGTCCTCTTTCGATTTCAGTTCTCTGAACACCACGAAGCAGTGCGCCGATGTTATCACCAGCCTGAGCTTCATCCAGCATCTTACGGAACATTTCGATACCGGTAACAACAGTCTTCTTGGTCTCTTCTTTGATACCAACGATTTCAACTTCTTCATTCAGATGAAGTGTTCCACGCTCTACTCTACCAGTTGCAACAGTACCACGGCCGGTAATTGTGAATACGTCTTCTACAGGCATAAGGAAAGGCTTGTCTGTGTCACGCTGAGGATCCGGAATATAAGAGTCAACAGCTGCCATCAGCTCAAGGATCTTATCGCCCCATTCGCTCTGAGGATCTTCCAGAGCTTTCAGAGCGGAACCCTGGATAATCGGAGTGTCATCTCCGGGGAATTCATACTCGTTCAGCAGGTCTCTGATTTCCATTTCAACCAGCTCAAGCAGTTCCGGATCGTCTACCATATCACATTTGTTCATGAATACAACGATATAAGGAACGCCTACCTGACGGGACAGCAGGATGTGTTCTTTGGTCTGAGCCATAACACCATCGGTAGCTGCAACAACCAGGATAGCACCATCCATCTGAGCTGCACCAGTGATCATGTTCTTTACATAGTCAGCATGGCCAGGGCAGTCAACGTGTGCGTAATGTCTGTTTTCTGTTTCATACTCTACGTGAGCTGTGGAAATGGTGATACCACGTTCTCTTTCTTCCGGAGCCTTGTCGATCATATCGAAAGCTACAGCTTCACCAGTTCCAAGTCTTGTATTCAGAGTCTTGGTAATAGCTGCTGTCAGAGTTGTTTTACCATGGTCAACGTGGCCAATGGTACCAATGTTACAATGCGGCTTTTTTCTTTCAAATTTAGCTTTAGCCATTTTTGATAATCCTCCTTAAAATCAATAGAAATCAATTGTTTCTTTTTCTAATCGGCTAATTCTGATTATATTAGATTATACCGATATTTTCAAGCTTTATTTAGCTTATTTTGCCTTTGCTGCAAGTACTTTTTACACAGGAAAAAGTTCACTACTTTTATTTTGCCTTTGCAGCAAGCACTTTTTCCTGTACGTTCTTCGGTACCTGCTCATATTTCTCAAAGAACATGGAATAGTTGCCACGTCCCTGAGTCTTGGAACGCAGGTCTGTGGAATAACCGAACATCTCAGCAAGCGGTACATATGCTCTTACCAGCTTGCCTCCGCCGATGTCATCCATACCTTCGATACGTCCGCGGCGGGAGTTGATATCACCGATAACATCACCCATATAGTCTTCAGGCATGGTAACTTCAACCTTCATGATAGGCTCAAGCAGTACCGGGTTAGCCTTGGACATAGCATCCTTGAATGCCAGGGATCCGGCAATGTGGAATGCCATTTCGGAAGAGTCAACTTCATGGTAGGAACCATCGTATACGGTAGCGTGAACACCCAGTACAGGGAATCCGCCGAGGATACCGGCCTTGGATGCTTCCTCAATACCTTCACCAACTGCCGGAATATATTCCTTAGGAATAGAACCGCCGACAACTGCGGTATCGAACTTGAATGTCTCTTCGCCGTTAGGATCCATGGGCTCGAACTTAACCTTACAATGTCCGTACTGTCCACGTCCACCGGACTGTTTTGCATATTTGCTGTCGATATCCACTGCTTTTGTGATGGATTCTTTGTAAGCAACCTGTGGAGCACCTACGTTCGCTTCTACTTTGAATTCACGCAGAAGTCTGTCTACGATAATTTCCAGATGGAGCTCGCCCATACCAGCGATAATTGTCTGTCCTGTTTCCTGATCCGTATGGGCACGGAAGGTCGGGTCTTCTTCTGCCAGTTTGGAAAGAGCTTCACCCAGTTTACCCTGGCCTGCTTTGGTCTTGGGCTCAATAGCAAGCTCAATAACCGGTTCAGGGAATTCCATGGATTCCAGAATTACCGGATGCTGATCGTCACAGATGGTATCACCGGTTGTGGTGAACTTGAAGCCAACTGCTGCAGCGATATCGCCGGCAAATACCTTATCCAGCTCCTGTCTCTTGTTAGCATGCATCTGCAGGATACGTCCAACACGTTCCTTCTTATCCTTTGTTGCATTCAGCACATAAGAACCGGAGTTCATAGTTCCAGAATACACACGGAAGAATGCAAGCTTACCAACAAACGGGTCAGCCATAATCTTGAATGCCAGAGCGGAAAAAGGTTCCTCATCAGAAGAATGTCTTTCCACTTCGTTTCCATCCAGATCAGTTCCCTTAATAGAAGGGATGTCCGTAGGAGAAGGCATATACTCAAGCACTGCATCCAGAAGCTTCTGTACACCCTTGTTCCTGTATGCGGAACCACAGCAAACCGGAATAGCTGCACATTCGCATGTAGCTTTTCTCAGAACTGCCTTAAGTTCTTCAACAGAAGGTTCTTCCCCTTCCAGATACATCATCATTAAATCATCATCTAATTCACAGATTTTCTCGATCAGCTCTGAACGATACAGCTCTGCATCATCCTGCATATCCCCAAGATCCTCTGTTACTGTAATATCTTCGCCCTTATCGTCGTTAAAGATATAGGCTTTCATTTCAAACAGGTCGATGATTCCCTTGAATTCATCTTCCTTGCCGATAGGCAGCTGCAGGATGATGGCATTCTTGCCAAGCCTTGTCCTGATCTGGTCTACGGCACCGTAAAAGTTTGCGCCAAGGATGTCCATCTTATTGATGAAAGCCATTCTCGGTACATTGTAGGTGTCCGCCTGACGCCATACGTTTTCTGACTGAGGCTCAACGCCGCCCTTCGCACAGAATACGCCGACAGCGCCATCCAGTACACGAAGAGAACGCTCAACTTCCACTGTGAAGTCAACGTGGCCGGGAGTATCGATAATATTGATACGGTACTCAGGCTCATTGGGATCAACCTTGCATTCATGATGCTTGGTCCAGTGGCATGTGGTAGCGGCTGATGTGATGGTGATA
>ENA-ORTD01002410-ORTD01002410.1-human-gut-metagenome-genome-assembly--contig:-NODE-2410-length-10799-cov-3.942759_pt1 | contig 10799 bp, 9 predicted proteins | sample MGYA00241907_ERZ509178 | MGnify/ENA primary metagenome ERZ509178 (study PRJEB26280, sample SAMEA2338793) | human gut metagenome | biome: human gut; feature: human-associated habitat; material: faeces...
CCGTGAGCTGCGGCAGCTGGGAATGGCGGCCACAGAGGAGGAAGTGGCCGGGGCGCTGTGCGAACGGATCCGCCCCCATCGGAACCGGGGGAGTTTGAAAAACCGCTACAGAGTGCTCGCACCACAGTTCCAAAGTGTCCTCGCCTTGGAAGATGCCGCAGGGCTCCGAACCCAAGAGGAGAAGAAAACTCTGGCGGGCAGATGGCTGGATCTGGCCGCCGCATTTGCGGGCGTCCCTATCCAATATGAGGCGGAGCAGATGAAGCAACGGGAAGCACAGTCAACCCTGAACATGGAACTGGGGGTGACTCTATGACGATGACAGAACTGCTCCCTCTGATCCTGCTGGGCGGCGGAGCGTTCCTGCTCATCGGCGCGGCGGTACACTTCACAGGGATGGGTTCCCTGAACAACATCAAGTCCAAGACTGTGGGCGACGGCCAGCATGGCACCGCACGGTGGGCCACAAAGCAGGAGATTCGGCAGACGTTTCGGCACGTTCCATTCCGTCCCGCGCTATGGCGGCAGGGCAAGGAACTGCCCGAAGACCAGGGGCTGGTGCTGGGATGTGTGGGAGGCGGGAAGCTGAAACACTCCGGTAAACTGAAGGAAAAGCTGTGCCCCCTCCTGAACAGCAGGACGAAAAAGGCGGCTGCACAGAAGAAAGTGCCCTCCTCCAAAGAACCTGTACAGAAAGAACCGAACGCCAAGAAAAAGAAGACGCCTCAACGTAAACCAAAGCCTAAAAAGGAGCGTAATTCCATTCAGGCCATCGTGGATACCGACGATATCCACTGCCTCATGATCGGCGCCAGCGGTGTGGGCAAGACCGCGTTCTTCCTGTACCCCAATCTCGAATACGCCTGTGCCAGCGGCATGAGCTTTCTGGCCCTGGACACCAAGGGCGATCTTGCCCGCAATTACGGGACCATCGCCTCCCAGTGCTACGGCTATCAGGTGGCAGTCATCGACCTGCGAAATCCCACGCGCTCAGACGGCTACAACCTGCTGACCCTGATCAACCACTATATGGACATCTGCCAGAAGGACAAGAAGAATCTGGCCGCCCGTGCCAAAGCGGAGAAGTACGCCAAGATCCTCGCCAAGACTATTGTGAACCCGGAGGGGGATGCCTCTGCCTACGGTCAGAATGCCTTTTTTTATGACGCGGCGGAAGGTCTGCTCACCGCCGTCGTTCTTCTGCTTGCGGAATATCTGCCGCCAACAGAAAAGGACCCGCGGGAACGGCGGCACATCGTCAGCGTGTTCAAGCTGGTACAGGATCTGCTGGCGCCCAGCAAGACCAAGGGAAAAACGAGCTTTCATATCCTGATGGAGAAACTGCCGGACACTCACAAGGCCCGATGGTTTGCCGGAGCGGCACTGAACACGGCGGAACAGTCCATGAACTCCGTCATGTCTACCGTCCTCTCCCGCCTCAATGCCTTTCTGGATTCGGAGCTGGAGCAAGTCCTCTGCTTTGACAGCGCCATCAATGCTGAGGATTTTGCTTCAAAGAAGTCCGCCATCTTCCTCATCCTCCCGGAAGAAGACCCCAGCAAGAATTTCATGGCCGGCCTCATGATCCAGACGCTCTCCCGTGAGCTCTTCGCTGTGGCCGATGAGAATGGCGGGAAGCTGAAGAACCGGGTGGTGTTGTTCTGCGATGAGTTGGGGACTATGCCGGCCTTTGACATCCTGCCCCTGTTCTCCGCTGGACGTTCCCGAAAGCTGACCCTGGTCCCCATCATCCAGTCCCTTGCCCAACTGGAGAAGAACTATGGCAAGGAGGGCGCTGAGATCATTCAGGACAACGTGCAGGACACGATCTTCGGCGGCTTCGCACCCAACTCCCAGACCGCCGAAGTGCTGTCTAAGGCGCTGGGCAGCCGCACCGTCATGAGCGGCTCCATCAGCAGGGGAAAGAACGATCCCAGCCAGAGCCTTCAGATGATGGAGCGGCCCCTCATGACCCCGGATGAGCTGAAGTCCATCCCAAAGGGACACTTCATTGTCATGAAGACCGGTACTCACCCCATGCAGACCCGCCTGCGTCTGTTTCTGGAATGGGGGATCACGTTCGGAGAACCGTATGCTATTCCGGAGAAAGCGGCCCGGCCCGTTGCCTACGCCAACAAGCAGGAGCTGGAATTGGAGATCCTGCGCCGCCACCACACACAGAGAATAGTTGGGAACGCACCCCCGGCATCTAACAAGGCGGCTGCCAGGAAAGGGAAACAAGACACACGCCCAGAGGCCCCTCCTGACCAGGCGCCGCCAGATGGTCAGAGCAGCCTGCGTCCATGAGGATATTGCAATGGCCTATTTTCAGAATATCTACCGCTCCGCCCTGAGCCACAGGGCCAAATCGGTCTATATGTATCTCAAGGACCATGCCGATAGTGAGGGCCGATGCTGGCCGGGGATCCGGACCATCTCCGCCGAGCTTGGTCTCTCCCGTTCCACGGTCAAGCGGGCGCTGGAGGACCTGTATCGTGCGGGACTGGTCACAAGGGAGCCGCGCTGGCGGGAAAATGGAAGTCTCACCTCCAACCTATATCGGCTGGTGTAAGTACAAAACAAAAAGGCCCACCGCCAGGGGTATGGTTTGCCTTGGCGGTGGACCGAGGGTGGGGTCATTGTGAACCAACCAGAAGGCCCCACTCTAAGAATTATTTAAGACAGAAGAGAAGTTAAAATGGTACCTATAGAAAGGACAGTACTCTGACAAAAAAGCACGAAAGACAGACCAGAGATTGACAGTGGTACACAGAAAATAGACAGTAGTTTGACAAAAGAATAAACGCTGTAGACACTGCCTTGACAGAGGTCAAGATCATCGTGCAAAATAGGACAGAGGCTATGGGTGGAAAATGGCTGTTAAATTTGTTCCCAAACGGTATTCGCCTGAAGAAATAGAAGCCCTGAAAAAGAATCCAAATGTGCTGGAGGTGCGGGAAAACCGTTTGCTGCTGACAATAGAGTTCAGACAGCAGGTCTATGAGGCGTGGATACGGAGGCCAGAGCGGTCAACTGTCAGAAGGATGCTGGAGGCAAACGGATTTGATACCCAGCGCCTTGGCCTAAACTTCACAAAGTCAGTGGAATCTGTTTTTAAACGGGGTGGGCGTCCGAAGTTTTCAAAGGCATCGCCGGAAACCCAGGCAAACTGGGCCAAAACAATATATATGCCAACCATGACTGCGGAGGAATTGGTTGAAAGCGGAAAATTTGTTTGGGATGTCAACAGACTGATTTTACATCCGGATTTTGAGGCGGAGCTATACCGAAACTATCCCCAACAGTCCATAGAAGATGGTTTGCTGTCCGCTGGGATTTCGCCAGCAGACATGGGCTACCACAAAATATACTGGCTGCAAGAAAAATTTGAACATTCATCTGGGCAGGACACAAACCGCAGTGCTACAAGGGGCCGTACAGCTTATTATACTGCCGCCACGGTAGAGCAGTATCGTAAACATCCTTATGTCCAAACAGCCACCCGTGAAAAAATAGAGTTGAATAAGGCATTCTTTGAGGCTGCCGCACCTATTGCAGTACTGGCATTCGACGACATCCTCCGTGTGTTTGATATTGACCCGGAGATATTTTCAGTAACGGAGCGATATCGCATGAGCCGAGTTTTGGCTGCATGGGCTACACCGGCTGACGGAGAGACAATAAACGCCTCTCCCACACGGAAAATCCTTAGAAATAGGATGCGGGCATTGGACAGTATTGTAGAAAAAGGGTTTCTTCAAATTGGAGATATTGTTTCTTCTCTGAATGTTCTGCAGAAGAAATCGCTCTGCCTGTGGCTCCGGGATCTTCCGCCAGACCCAGGAAGAAAGTATAGCGTTAGAAAAATACTCTCTCTCATGAAGATTTCTCGTGCGTCATATTATGCCATACTGAAGAATGGCACCTATGGACAGTCGGTAGTACAGAGAAACGCACAAGACGAGCAGGATGCCGAACTGATTCGAACCGTTATGGAATACAAGGGGTTTGCCAAAGGCTCAAGGCAGATCTATATGATGATGCCAGCTCTGACGGGAAAGCGTATGGGGCTGAAAAAGATACGCCGTATTATGAAAACGTACAACCTCACATCGTCGATTCGGAAGGCAGCGCCTTCCAAGCGCATGGGTGGAGCGGCACTGAAAAAGAATGTGAGACCTAATTTGCTGCAGCGCAGATTCCGCCTTTACCGGCCCAATGAAGTACGGCTGACAGACGTTACACATCTTCTCTATGGCGACGGATGCAAGGCATATGGCTCAGCACTGCTCGATCCCGTCACCAGCAAGTTAGTTGCGTTTTTAGTCAGCGAACACAATGACTTGGAACTGGCGCTTGCCACACTGCGTCAATCAGATCTTCACCCATGTGTCAGCGGTGGACTTTATCATTCTGACCAGGGGACAGTTTATCTGTCTGGCGCATTCCAGCAGGAAGTAAGCAAAAGAGGTTACACACAATCGATGTCCAAACGAGGAAATTGCCAGGACAACGCCCCACAAGAGTCTTTCTTTGGACATTTTAAAGATGAGTGTCCGTATTCGGAATGCAAAGATATCGAGGAGTTGAGGGAACTTGTCGCGCGATATGCAGAGTATTACAATTATGAACGCCGCATGTGGGATAAGGGCCGCATGACGCCAGTCGAGTACGAGCAGTATCTTCTGGCCATGAACGAAGCTGAATTCTCGCTCTACATCGCAAAGGAAGAAGAAAAGTATCAGCAGATGAAAGAAAAAGCTGCCCAACGAGCCATTGAACGGGCAAAAAATTTAGGAGTATGAGAAAGGTGGGCGGATGAGGGAATATGAAACAAAACAGAATGACCAGGCAGCCGCCAGAGGAGATTCAGCCGTTTCTGGATAATCCGTTCCTAAAGGATTTTCGTGGGCGGGATATTATTTACACGAAGGACTTTTATGTTGCCATGTATAAGAAGATCTCCGAGGAGCATATGACCTATGTGGCAGCGTATAACAGCCTTGGGTTTTCCACCGCTGTACTCGGAGAGGACCGCGCGAATTCCGCAGGAAAGCGGGCGATGCAGTTGGGCCGGGAGGGTCGTTTGTTCACCGCAGATCCCTCCAGCTATGATGGCTCTGTACCCAGAGAGGCTATGGGGGCCATGTCCCCTCTGGAAGAACTGGCCTATCTAAAAGCCAGAAATGCCTATTTGGAGGAGCTGGTTGCAGCTCAAAAAAAACTCCGTTCCGCATTGGAGGACACAACTATATCATTGAATCCGAAGGTGTAAGCGCCGACCGTTTCTATATGGTAGATTCCTTTATCCGTAGACAAGCGGATAGAGCGGACGGTCTGTCTATCGTGCAATGCCTTCACATATTTGGAGTGTCCAGATCCGGCTACTATTCGTGGGTCAGGCGTAAAAAAGATATAGACAGCTCCTGTGCCGCAAAGAAAGAACAACAGGAGCAATTGAAAGAAAAGTTTAGGAAAATCGTGAGAAAACTTGGATATGTTCCGGGAAAAAGGACCTTTCAGACCCATCTATGGCGCGAGTTCAATATCAGTATCAGTATAAAACGCTGTCGAAAGGTTATGAAAGAAATGAATCTCGTGGCCAACAGACCCAGGAAGGACGCTTATAAGAATCAGGCCACACACAATCACGAATATTCCTCCCCGAAAAACGCGGTGAAACAGAATTTCTCCGTTGGTCCCCGCAGAGTTATTTTGACAGATATCACTTATTTGTATTATGGCCCTGTGCGTACACCGATTTATCTTTGCGCTTTTAAGGATGCTTATACAAAAGAGATCTTGGGGCATTGCGTGTCCTCCCGCATGACAGTCTCGCTTGTCAAGTCCGCCTATGACGTTATGATGGAGAACCATGGACACGAACTGCGAGGTGCTGCATGTGTGATCCATAGCGACCAAGGTTCTCAGTACCTCTCGACCACATTCCAGAGGCTGCTGTCAGATGACGGTTTTCTCCAGTCTGTTTCCGATAGGGGCAATTCTCAGGACAATGCCCCCATGGAATCATTTTTCGGACGGCTGAAATGTGAATTGCTTGACCTCGTGGCGCTATGTCCAGACGCGTCAACTGTAAGCCGGATGATCAGCGGCTATATTGATGCCTATAACCATCGACATTACCAATATGCGCTGGCGGGGCTAACTCCATCTGAATACTACACCTATGTTACCACTGGTATCTACCCGGTGGACAACTACTACGGCATCAAGGCGACAGAACTTATGCCAATCCAGGCGTTGATAGCCGCCCGTCGCCGCGCGGCAGAGGAGAAGGCCAAAAAGTACAGAGAGGCCAGCGCAAAGAAACGCGCTATGGCTCAAGGAAAGAAAAAGGACCCAGAATTCGTCATAGCAAGGGATCAACGCATCTTGCGCCGCGAAATAGCGAAGTGGACCCGCTCCAAAGAACTTGCGCTTCAACAGATATCCCATCTGAGAGAAATTCTTGAACTATCCCAAAAAGCAAGGGCCTATTTGATGACCGCATCAGCTGACCTGATTTTGCAGCTATACAATGGAGAAAACTGGGGAGCCCATCCAGAACTCGCTTATATTTACAAAATGCGTGAACTTTTTTAAGGTACTTTCTCTATTCGCCTTTGTGATACTTATCAATGCGATAGAGTGAACCCAGTAACCCCGTTGCCGCAACAGACTTAGTAAATCTGCAAAAAAAAACACCCCCTATTATAAGCACAGCATGGCCGGCATTAATATGGCGGCCATGCTGTGCTTACGCTTTTTTCACCAGTAACGGTGGTTATTTTGTATCTGTTACTGTCAAAAAATTGTCCTTGACATTGGAACCAGTTTAAAGTACGAAGAATAAGCCACAGTTTGAAAACAATGGACAGTTTTGGAAGATTCAATTTTCTTGCAGGGGCTTTTAGCTTTTCCGTGTTGATCAATCGCAGCCCTACACATCATTTAGTCTCTGCTATGGAATTGATTTAAATAACTTCAGGAACAGCTCTTGCTGAATTTCTGTCAGCGATGACCAATTATCTAACATCTCTCTTTGCTTTGGGGTAAGCGAAATCGCATCACCATTTTCAGCAAAAAATTGAGATAACGTGATGCCACACCCTGAACAGATTTTATCAAGCGACTTGATTGTGGGGAGTTGGTTTTCACGATACCATGTAGATATTGTGGATTGTGTAATGTTAGAATACTTCGCTAATTCATATTCAGACCATTTTCGTTCTAAACGAAGTTGGGTGATTCTGTCAAGGATATTTATAATCTTAATCACCCCATATTTAGTGTTATTCTACGAATATTATAATACGACAAAAAACAAATGGTCAGTTGGCCTTCCCGTATCTTTTTAACGTGATAACGCTTAACGCATATTTTTAAGCAGATCCCTAATAATTTGTTTTTGCTGTATATTTAACGCTGACCAGTTATCTAACATATCCTTTTGTTCTGGGGTAAGTGATACTGCATCACTCCCCTCTGCAAAAAACTGAGATAATGAGATGCCCAGTCCTTTGCAGACTTTATCCAGAGTTTGGATTGTAGGTGTCTGATTTTTTCTGTACCACGTTGATATTGTTGACTGCGATAGCCCACAGTGTTTTGCTAACTCGTATTCATTCCAACCACGTTCTAATCGTAATCTTGTAATTTCCGCAAGTACATTTTTCATAATTCTGCCGTCCGCACTCCTTCGTTGATACGAACATTATACTTCGTTATATCGTTGACTTATAGTGTTCTAGGAAGTATAATTTATTCGCAGAAAAACACTATCGACATACATGGAGATACAGAGATCAGAGATATAGGGAGTCGAATCCCATAAAGAAAGACGGTTCAGTTATCATGTGATCATATCAAACGCCTGTTGGTGGATACGCTCCATCAAGTAACCCATACTTCCAATCTAAATAAGTCAAAGTGTCAGGCTTAATGGAGGAAATTTACAATGTTACGATGCCCAAACTGCAAGAAACAAATGTGTGATACAGCATTCTTTTGTTCTGAGTGCGGGACAAGGCTGCGGGAACTACCGCCAGAAATCGCCGCACTGGTTCCGCCCGAATCTCAAAGGCACATTCCTGTGCCAGTGGTCGTAAAAGGGGATTCCAGCGAAAAGCAGATACCGGTATCAGAACTTCCGTTTGATTTTCATACCGTTGAAAATCAGTACGGCACAATCCATTTTGCGGAAACCATTTGTCCGGGCGTGTACTATATTGGAACTAAAGGCAATAAAATCAGTCCTCATTTTTTAACGGAATATATTGCGGTAACAGAGGACTCCCCTGCAATCTCTTCGGAAGCGCGGGCCTATGGCGTACAACTACCAATCATCCCGAGGGTATATTTATATGATAACGATTATGACTGTAAGGGGCGGCATGTTGTAGAATATGAGGCCCATAAATACCTTGCTGAACATGGGCTGCCTTTGCCGAAAGGCTACTCTTTGGAAAGTGACAAGTCATTTGGAATGGAAGTTTGTCCGGAATATTTTGGCGAGTTTCCCATTCCGGAAGAAACTCCATGGGGACCAGTTCTGCGGCACGACCGCCTTTTCAATGGCCTATATTGGCTGGAAACTGCGGAGGTCGGATGGATACTGGCAATCGCCTATCCCCTCTGTAGCGGGATTTGGCCTGAAACATTGGAACTTGCATCACTAAACAAGTATGACCAAGAAAATGGTATCGACAACACCTGCGGCTACCGTTTTTTTACTTATAAAGTGAGTTGTCTCCCTATTTATGAGATGATTGATTATGATGGAAATTCATGGGGGCCGAGGATCAACCGTGCCGCACTGGAAAATGCAGTCCTGAAGTTCTTCCCCAATTATGGTTCAGGAGACGGAGAACACAGCCCTCAATTTGATGCAGGAGATCAGATACAGTCAACGCCGGGTGCAGGGATTGACTTCTACAACTTTCTAGCAAAGTCTAAAATGCCGTAATGAGTTTTCTTCCAAACTCACTGGGCACATCTGAATAAAATCTCCGATTTAGAAAGGTGTAACACAATGGACAAAAATACGAAAGAGACACTGTTGGGGATAGACCTATATAAAAATTTGTCGAGAGAAGAACTGATTTTGGGATTGCTTGCATCAACAGCCCGTGAAGATGAAATGAAGCCGAGAAAAGTCTTTGTTGAGGCGGCAGAGATGGAAAAAATCGATGATGTTTTACGGGCATTTGGTTCGTATATTCATGGGCATTATTATTTTGATATTCTGGTGTCCTCAAAATTTGGAGTAGTTCGGCCAGACATAGATGGAAACTATGAATACTTTGCGGACGCTGATAGTCTCTTTTACTGCCTGATTGATGAAATATATCATGATGTGCGGGACCTAAAAATCGTGGAGGAACACATGACAACCGCCATGTGCCCAGCAGAGGAGGCGGAACTGTGCCGTCGTGTTATCCCACTGATTAACAAGCTGCAAGACAGGGAGCATTATAACAAAATATTCCGGGATTTCTTGAATGAGAATCGGGAATAAGGCAGCAACCTATTTCGCAGCCAGATTGGAGCGTCTTGTCGAGGGTTTGCGTTGAGTAGCCGGGATTTTTTAACAAATACCTATGATTTTGAGACCATGTGTAGTAAAATAATAGCAAGCGAGGGGAATGACGTACAGGTCGGTTGTTACCATTAGGGAGAAAACGACAATGAAAAACATCTATCAGTTTGCGGCATGGATTGGCTCCGAAATAGACGGAATCAATGACGAAAAATTTATGGCTGCGGCGTGGATCCTCTATGCTTGGATGCGCAGGGAAGTCATCGACTGCATTCCGCTCCCGGAGTTTCCGGCGACTGTGAGCGGGTCAACGAAAAAAGGACGGTCTGTTGCGGTGATTTACCAGCCGGAGGAACACTTTTTCACCCTTCGTTCCTCTGTATTTGAAAGCGGCATCCGGGACACTGTTGAGGCTGAGATCAAGCCATATCGTCACAGTCTGCTCCTTCCGGTCCGGGAAACCGCTTTTCTCCGCGAGCCTGGCTCCAAGGTAAAGCCAGTGCCCAGGTCGCCGGTATTTGTGCGCCAGCTGATAGACGAGGTTGGCCTGAATGATGGCCTCCGGCTCTCGACAGAGCCCCAGCATATTTCAACGCACAAAGTCAGTAAACTGATTGGCCTCTTGTGTGCCGAGGACCGACGGCTGCCCGTTGTCCTGATTTCTCAAGCCAAAAATCCTGCGCTTGGTCAGAACGGATATTTAGTGGACGGATGGAAACTGGCCGCAGCTCTGGTTGACAGCGCCCATGTAATGGTTATAGACTGGGATGCAACCTATGAGCTTAGCCGGATCGTTGAGGACGAGTGGTCCTGCTTTGGTGGCGCCGTCCGTATCTACTGGCCCAGTTCGATTGATTTTGAATCAGATGACCCCTACAAACATCCGCTCTACACAGCTCAAACCATTAAAAGGAATTTTTACCCCGGCGAATTTGAAAAGGAGCTGGAAAAAGCGATTCACCTGCAAAGCGTCGCGCAGGTCATTGATTGGAACGGGTTTGGCGTTCGGTTTTACATAGAAGCGGAGCAGATCCGTATGCTCTCCGCCAGTACGGAGGAAAGCACGGAGGAATTGCTGGCACAGTGTCGGGAGCAGTTGCGCCGGGTATATGAATCCAAGGAAGAATATAAGGCGTTGGCCGAGACATACTACGCCGATATGGCAGCTTGTCGGGAGGACAGTCAGGCGCTTCAAAAGCAGATGACGGCTATGGCGGAAATGATGGACCGTCAGAGACCGGACATCGCCCGGTTAAAGCAC
>ENA-ORTD01002417-ORTD01002417.1-human-gut-metagenome-genome-assembly--contig:-NODE-2417-length-10779-cov-2.533010_pt1 | contig 10779 bp, 7 predicted proteins | sample MGYA00241907_ERZ509178 | MGnify/ENA primary metagenome ERZ509178 (study PRJEB26280, sample SAMEA2338793) | human gut metagenome | biome: human gut; feature: human-associated habitat; material: faeces...
CCCAGCCGTAACCGGCCCCGGCGGCTGCGGCGGCCGGCGGTTTGAGCGAAGCGCGCGAACCGCAGACGGCCAGCGCATTGTAAATCTGTTCGGCCGTCCGGGCGTCGGCGCCGCCGAGCCATCCCAGCAGGAGGGGTTCGGCCTGCGTCATCCGCTTTTCGGCGAAAGCATAGGCCAGCGCGCGTTTCCGTTCGGCCGCAAGACCCTCCTTGCGGGCCTCGGCGAGCAGAACCGGCTCGGTGCCGGGCGTAGAGATCAGCGCACGGATCGCATAGTCGGACAGATAGGAGTCGTCCAGATAAGGCAGTATCCATGCGGCGTCCTCCGCCGCAGAGCAGAGCTGCAGCTGCGAGAAGAGGAAAGCGCGGTTGGCGTTGTCGGCGCAGCGTTCGATCGCCCGAACCAGTCCCTTGCGGACATCGGCGCACAGGGCTTCGTTTCCGGGGGCGGTCGCATAGGCAGTGATGCCGTTCAGGGCGTATTCGAGCGTCGCGTTCTTACCCTTGTCGGCGGGAGTGAGCATGCCGGCGATCATTTCGACACCGGCGCTTCCCGTAGCGGCAAGTTCGCCCATCACTTCGTTGAAAACAGCGGGCGTGGCGGCCGGAAGCTGGGCCAGACCGTCGGCAACGACGGTTTCGGCGTTGCGCTGCCGGGCGTCGAGCTGCTGGGCGGCAACCCCTGCGGGCAGCAGGGCGATCAGGGCGCCCAGAATAAACAGTCGTGTGATTATCTTTTTCATGGTAACAGGTGCTAAATATGCCACGGGCCGCGCATCGGCTGATCGATCAGTCGGTTGGCGGCATCGTCGCCGATAAAGAGTTGGGTGTCGGGATCGAAGTGCAAGGTGCGGTTCAGCCGCAGGGCGCAGGCGCCCAGATTCACGAGCGTCGAACTGCGGTGACCGATCTGCTCGTCGAGCGCGAATTTGCGCCGCGTGCGCACGCACTCCAGAAAATCGGTGTTCTGCGGTTCGGGATCGGGCATCTCGGCCAGTTTCTCCATCACGTCGGGAATGGTGCAGCGGAAACCCTTGTAGACCTTGCCCAGCGGACCTTCGATATAGGGCGTGTCGCCCTCGCTTTCGAAGCCCTCGCCTTCGAGGACGATCTGGCAGCCGTCGTCGTAGGTATAGACGATTTTACGCCAGATGCCCACGGCGTCGGGATGCTGCTGCGGAGCGTCCACCTCGATCTTGACGGGCGACGTCTCGTCCTTGCCCAGCAGGTACTGCACGGGGTCCATGTAGTGCTGGCCCATGTCGGTAAGACCGCCGCCGTCATAGTCCCAGTAGCCGCGGAAGGTGCTGTGCACGCGGTGTTTGTTGTAGGGTTTGTAGGGCGCCGGTCCGAGCCACATGTCGTAATCCAGCTCGGCGGGAACAGGTTCCGGAGCGAGGTTTTCCCGGCCCACCCAGAAGAACTTCCACGTGAATCCGGTGGTGCCCGAAATGGTCACCTTGAGCGGCCAGCCCAGCAGGCCGCTGTCGATCAGCTTCTTGAGCGGCTCGACCGTCGTGCCGAGACCATAGAAGGTATCCTTGAAGCGGAACCAAGTGTTCAGGCGGAAGATGCGGTTGTTGCGCCGGACGGCTTCAGCTACGCGCTTGCCTTCGCCGATGGTGCGCGTCATCGGTTTCTCGCACCAGATATCCTTGCCGGCCTTGGCCGCCTCGACGGCCATGATGCCGTGCCAGTGCGGCGGCGTGGCGATATGCACGATGTCGATATTGGGGTCGGTGATCAGGCGGCGGAAGTCGCTGTAGGCTTCCAGCGTCTCGCCGAACTTCTTCTGTCCCAGCGCGACGGCGCTTTCGAGGTGTTTGCGGTCCACGTCGCAGACTGCCACCAGCCGGCAGTCCTTGTTGCTGGTGAAGTGGTAGCTGCTCTTGCCGATGCCGCCCACGCCGATGATGCCTTTGGTGAGCTGGTCGCTCGGAGCGGTGAACTTCGGGCCGCCGAGCACTTGGCGCGGGACGATCGTCAGCAGCGCCATGCCGCCCAGCGTCTTCAGAAAATCTCTACGGGAGGTACTCATGTTTATCGGAATGTTAGTAGTTTATAAAGTCGTCAGGCGGAAATTGCGCCACTGCACCTTGATCCCGCCGCCGTCGTGGATCTGCAAGGCGATGCGACCCTGCGCGGCGCCGATCTTGGCGTCGGTAATGTCCACCATCTCCTCGCCGTTGAGCCACGTCTGCACCCGGTCGCCCTCGACCCGCAGGCGCAGCGTATTCCACTGGCCCTCCTTGAGGATGTTCTCCTTCTCGTCGGGAATCTGAACCAGCCATCCGCGGCCGTAGGATTCGTAAATGCCCGCCGTGTCGTGGCCCTTGGGAGCCACCTCGCACTGCCAGCCGTGGACCTTCACGGGCGGCTCGACGAACGAACGGAAGAAGACGCCCGAATTGCCGTTGGCGAGCTGTTTGAATTCGAGCGTCAGGTCGAAGTCGTTGTAATATTCGCGCGTGGCGAGGGAGCCGTACTCCTTGTCGGGACCGCTCTCGCAGACGAGGTTGCCCTCCTTGTCCACGTACCACTTCTCCGTGCCGTAGGCTTCCCAGCCCGTGAGGTCTTTTCCGTTGAAAAGCTCGACTTCACGGCCCGCCTTGCGCGGCAGCTCCTTGATCTTCAGGTTGCGGAACGAGGCCGGATAGCCGTGGTCCTGCAGGCAGATGACGCCCCGGCGGGCCAGTCCGTATTCGGGAGCAGTCTCCCACTTGCCGCTGTTCTTGCGGGCGAACCAGTCGTCGGTGTAGGCATCGAATTCGAGGATCTTGTGTCCGTTGAGCCAGTGCTCGACATGGCCGTTGTCGCAGACGATGCGCGAGTTGTTCCACTCGCCCTGCGGGTTGACGAACATCGAATCGGGATCGGGCAGGTGCATGGCGTAATCCACGCCCAGCCGCTGCCACTCCTCAAGTTTGGTCGGAGCGTTCTCGGCCTCCCAGCCGTCGTTGTCGATCAGCTGGTATTCGGGACCCGTCACATAGGGGACCTTGAAATAGGGATCTTCGAGCACGTGGTAGAGCATGCCGCTGTTGCCGCCGTAGGAGAGTTTCCAGTCCCAGTCGAGGATGAAGTTTTCGTACTGTTTCTTGGTGACGATGTAGCCCGAAAGGTCGCTGCCGTCGCCGTTAGCCTGAATGCAGCCGTCCACGACGTGCCACGGCTGCGTGAGCGAATCGCCGTTGTAATCTTTCCACTGGTCGAGCGTCTTGCCGTCGAACAGCAGCTCCCAGCCGTCGGCGGCCTCGGCTTCGGTGAGCACATTCTGGGGCGACGCGCACGAAACGCCCGTCGCAAGCAGCAGCGCGAAACCGCACGTCCGGGCGAGTCCGCTGCAAAGATTGGATCGAGATAACATAAGTTTAAGGTTTATCGGTTCTTTTATATATTGGTGTCGGCCTTCATCCGGAGGGGTCGGCTCCGGCATCGCCCCGCGCCCGGCGGCAGGCCGCGGCGAAGGGCGCCGTCCGGAGGACAGACACGTTTAGGGCCTGCGTCGGACGGTCAAGACAAAGTTACCTTTATTTTATGAGTTTTCCAGCGTACATATCGAACTATATAGAACTATATCGGTCTATATACAACTGATTTTCAGAAAAATAAAAAACACGCCCAAACCCCGGATTATATAGACTCCGGACATGTCACAACCCTGTTTTCGAGACCTGTTCCTCGAAATTGTCACGGTCGAGAGCCGCATTGCGCAGCTTGGTGCGGTAGGTATAGACCGTCGCCGAGGCGCAGTTGAGCAGCGAGGCGATATGCCCGCTGTCGGTAATCCCCAGCCGGATGGCGGCCAGAATGCGCAGCTCGGTAGTCAGCGACGAATCGGAGCGCGGCGTAAACCGGAACTCAGGTTGCAGCAGCTCGTTGACCTGTCCGATAAAGTTGGGGAAGATATCCAGAAAGGAGCTGTCGAACGACTGGTAGAATTTCTGGTACTCGCCGTCGATCACCTGCGACGAATTGAGACGCCGCACGACTTCGTCGGCGCCCTTGGTCTTGGCGATGCGGCACACTTCGCGGCGGAAGGCGTCTATCTGCTTGATATAATGGACCGAAAGGTCGATATAATGGCAGACATAGCGGTCCTTGATGCGGTTGGAATCGACCAGCGCGTTGTTGATGTCGCGGATATGGTCGTTCTTTTTCAGCAGTTCGTCGTGCTTCTCGCGCAGCAGGTCGCTCATCCGGATCAGCTGTTCGTGACTGCCTTGCAGACGGCGGTGCTGCCAAAGGACGAACCACAGGATCGCGATCAGCACGATCAGGAAAATCCCGGCCAGCCAGATCGTGCGGGACATCAGCTTCTGCTGCTGGGCGATATTCGAAATCACGGCCTCGTTGATCTTCACCACCGCCGAAGAGGAGTTGGGAATCCGCGTCACCGATTTGCAGCGGATCGCGTCGTCGAAGGTCGAACCCATGTAGGCCGTCGCCCGGTCGTAATCCTTGCGGTCGAAGAGTTCGAGGGCCAGATCGTACAGCGACGAATAGGAGCGGGTGCCGGCGCGCAGGTCGGATATGGAGGACTCGGCCAGATAATAGAGCATCCGGTCCTCGTCGCCCTGCCCCTTGGCGATATGCGCCATCGAATAGTAGACGAGGGCGAAATTCTGGTGGCTCAGGTTTTTGGCCGTCAGCGGTTCGAGCAGCTGCAGAGCCTCGTCATAGCGACCCGTTTCGCTGAGCCGCGCGGCGGCCATGCGCGTACGGGTCTGGTCGCTGCAACCCGGCACCGAGAGCTTCCTGATATGGGAAAGCGTATCGCCCCACGCCCTCTTCTGAAGGGAATCCGCGGCTTCGTCGTAGCGGCGCGAAGCCACCGAGCTGTAGCGCGAATGCCAAGCCCTGTATTCGCCGGGCGTCATACCGGCCGTATCGATCTTCCGGAAAAGCTCCTCGGCCAGACTGACCTGCCCCCGCCCCAGCCAGACGTCGATGTCGCCCAGCAGGGCGAAGCGGCGCACGTGCCGCGACCCGGTCCGCTCGGCCAGCCGGTAGAGCCGTTCGACATAATAAGCCGAAGAATCGAGGTGGAAAGTCACGTAAATCTGGGCGACGGCAAAGAGCCGTTCGGCACGCTCCAAGGGCGGCAGTCCGTCGTCGATCCGGCTGCGCAGCGCGTCGGCCTGCTCCTGCCGCCACTGCTGGTAGCGGGGCTTGTTGGAGAGTTCCGCGTCGAGCCGTTCCAATGCCGCCTCGGTCTGCAGCGAATACTCCGGACGGTCGGCACACCCCGGCAAAAGAGTGCACGCCAGCACGGTCCACAAGAATCCGAAGGAGAAAAGAAAGTTCCGAGGTTGCATCGTCGTAATTTTGGATTGAACAAAATTAAAACAAATGCCCGGCATTACAAACTTTCCAAATTATTTTATTCCGCAGTCCGGGAAATCCGCGGTCCGGGAAATCTCAGATCCTACCATGGAAACTCTCCGCGCGGCGGCTTCCGGAGCGGGCGCAAAACGGAAAGTGAGCCGGACCGTCCGGCTCACTTTCTGTCATAAAGACTCCCGTAAAAATTCGGGTGCGACGCACTACAGCCCCTCCGACCCGATTCTGCCGAGCAGTTTGGCGGGATAGTTCGTACATACGGCCTTCATCTTGGGGTAATATTTCAGGACGTAGGTCATTTCGGGGTCCGTATCGGCATTGTAGACGCTCAGCGCGACACCGGCGTCGAGGTAGCTCTGCAGCGGGTACTTCGGATTCGAAACTTCAGCGCCGCCGGCAAAGAAGTTCGAGTAGTCGAGGTTCGCCCACGGATCGAGATAGGACTTATAGGCCGAAGGCGCCGAGTAGCTCATCCAGCCGACCTTGATGCCGGCCAACTGGGCCGCGGAATAACATCCCGCCCAGATGGCGGCATTGCCCGAAACGATGAACTCGCAGAAATGCTGGGCCTTCTTCTCCCTGATGATCTCGCAGGCCCGCGAGCAGGCCTTGACCGACTCGGCCGTGTTGGAGGTCGCGCCGCCCACCTCGATCCGTTTCACGTCGAGCCAGAGCCGCGTCGTTCCGGCATGGAGCGCCACGTCGATAAACTCCTCCAACGTCGGCAGCAGCTCGCCGTTGGAGAGCTTGCCCGCGGCACGCAGTTCGTCGAGCGTGTGTTCCCACGGCTTGAGGTTGTTCACATAACAGCCGTTGGCGGCATGCGCGACGACGACGTTGTTGTCGGCAGTCCAGTAAATATCGCACTCCGAGGCGTAACACCCCAGACTGATGGCGTAACTGAGCGAAGCGATCGAGTTGTCGGGATATTTGGCGGTCCCGGCCTCGGCCGAGCCGCCGCGGTGGGCGACGACCTTGTTGTTCACCTTTTCGGGAACGGGAATTTCATCGCCGCCGCCGTTATCCGAACCGCCGTCGGGATCGTACACGGGATATTCGACCGGGTACAGGTAATCGTCGTCGCAGCCTGCCAGCGAAAGGGAAGCGCCCATCGCAAACAGCAGGAGCAGTTTCAGTACTTTCATAATTCAGATTCGTTGTTAAGATCCGGCCGCAGGGCGGGTATGCCCCGCAGCCGGTCGGTCCTTAAAAATTCTCGTAATTCTTGACGCAGCGGAACGACGCCGAGCAGTCGCCGATATTATAGGTGGTGCTGACGGTCAGGTCCGCGGCATTGTTGGTCAGCGCATTGATACGCCAGCACTGGTAGACGCCGCTGCTCAAACCGCCCGGATGGCAGATGAACATCTCGCCGCGGGAAGCATAATACTGATACCCGGACTTGAACAGCCGGCGGCCCTGCGGGAAGAAGTCGAATCCGAACGCATCGGCGGCCGCGTGGCGCGTCGGCGCCGCACTCCACCCTTCGGCCGAACGCAGCACATCGGGCACGCTCCACTTTCCGATCATGGCGCTGAGCGGATTCGGCGTCACGCCCTTGGCTGCGGCCGCGGCGCAGAGCATGTCGTAGAAGTCCTGCACGTTGGCTACATGCCAGCCGTAGGGACAGATGCCCTGAATCTGCATCGAAAGACTCGGCGTATTCTCGAAATCGGCAGAGGCAAGCGACTTCACGCTGCTCACGGGGATATCGTTGCCGACGGCATCGACGAACGTACTGCCGGGACGGTCCTCCGCAGGCCAGTCCGTAAGCAGGCGCGCCAGCTCAACGGCGGCCTTCGGGGTGCCCGTCAGGAACTCGGTCAGCGTATAGATGCGGCCGTATTTGGCGGACATCTCCACTTCGCCCTGCGCCTTGCCGCCGCTCTCGACTTCGTCGTAATCGCTCACACGGACCGTCTCGTAGCTGCTGACGTTCGACGTATAGCCGCCGACGTTGTTCGCATCGGAGACCATGCGGCTCCCGGGCTTTATGCCGCCGATATTCTCGCCGCCGTTCCAGTCGAGACCCGCGCGCATCCAGACCTTGGTGCGGCCGTTGGCCGTATAGGTCGAGGTCGCGTATTTCGCCACTTCGCTGTCGGGCAGACAGTTGGGAGTCGTGATGCGCTCGATCGAATAGGTCTTCTCGTTCAGGTTGAGCGTAACGATCCGCAGTCCGGCCACATCGACCGTCAGGTCGGTTTCGGCCGCCGAGAGATTGCCGGCGCCGTCGAGGTGGTAGGTATCGCCTTCGGTCGTGTAAACCGAGAAACGTCCGTTCTTGACATAGACGCTGTCCACATACACCCGGTCGGAAAGTTTGGTCATCTGACCCCACTTCTCGCGGGTCGGGTACTTGGGCACGCCGCTGCCGTAGAGGTAGCAGTAGACGTCCTTGCGCAGCTGGGTGACGGGAATGACCGTCCGGGCTTCGCTCGTGTCGGCCGTGCCGGCCGTGACGGTGATTTCGGCCGTGCGGTCCGCCGTATTGTCGCCGTATTCGGTGCAGGTCACCGTTATCGTGCCGTCACCATTATCGACGACCGTACACCAGTCGGAATCGGACACGGCCGCAAAGGTGTCCATATTGGTGTCGATCGCAACGGCAGCGGGCTGCGAATTCTCGGCCATGAAGGTCAGCGATTCGGGCGCGGCCTTCACATAGGCGTCGGCATAGATGCCCTTCTGCACGACCGGGACTTCCAGCACAGTGCCGTCGGAGGCCGTGATCGTAAGCGTCGTCTGACGTTTGTAAGCCGTATTTTCGAGGAAGGCGAGGACAACGGCGTCCTCATAAACGGTTCCCGTGCTTTCGCCGGGGACCTTTTCCCGGACCGCGGTCACCCATGCGGACTGGACCGAACAGGACCAGTCCAGATTCCGCTTCGACTTCGGGGCGAGCGTGACGACCACATTCTGGGTCGCGGCAGCGCTGCCGACCGAGACCGTCGAGGGATAGATGCTGATGAGCGTCGCCGTCGAAAGCAGGTCGTCGTCGGTATCGGTCGAATAACAGCCCGCAAGCAGCATGGCTGCGGAAAGCAGCGCCGCCGTATATAGCATTCGTAATGTTTTCATTCTGAGTCAGCTTTTTTCATTAAACAATACACCGTTACGACCAGCCCTGTGTCTGCGTGATCTTGTTGTTCTTGTTCATCGCCTTCTTCGACACGGGCATCAGCAGCTGGTTGGGGCGCGACGTGTCGATGCCGCACTGTCCCAGCCCGTCCACATAGCGGTAGGGATTATAATCATGGATCGCCCCCAGACGGATCAGCGTGAAATAGACGTTGCCCTCTTCGGCGAACTCCTTAAGGTTCTCGTCCACGAGCGCCTGCCGGACGGCCGCGGCCGAGGAGTCGGTATAGAAATTCGCTTTGCCGTAGGCGCGCTGCGCCAGCGTATTGAGGGCCGTGAGCGCTCCCGAATAGTCCTTCCGGTGGTAGCGCAGTTCGGCCAGCATGGTGTAATACTGCGCATAGCGGTAGAGGATGAAATCCTGCTCCCAGACCATCGTGCCCGTAGAGATATTGCCGATGAGCTTGTTGGGCCACTGGATGACTTCGTACATATCGCTGACGCCCGTGCGCTCCATATAGGTCACATCGGTCCGCTGGTCGCCCAGCTCCTTGCTCTGCTTGAGGAACCCGATGAAGTCGTCCGAGTAGAGGAACCACTGGTTCGAACTGACGGGCACCCCGTCGGGAGCGTTGCGGTACTCGGCCTTGATCTGGGTGCTGCCCCAGATGAAGTAGGAGAAGTAGCTGCCCGACGTATACTCGCCGTTCTCCAGATGCAGGGCGAAAGCGATCTCCTTGTTCTTTTTGTTCGAGATGCTGAACACGTCGGCGAACCGGTCGAGCAGGCCGGCCGACTGCACCGCGCCCAAAGCCGTCTCGGCCATGGTCAGGTAGCCGTCGCCGCCGCCCGCCGCATACATCCAGAGCGCGAAGTCGGCACGGAGCAGATTGACGTTGTCGGCCGTCGCATAGTAGCAACCCTTCGCATTGGTCCTGATATACCCCGCCGCAGCGTTCAGGTCGTCTTCGATCCGGGCATAGACCTCGGCGACCGGATGGCGCGAGGGATAGATCGCCTCGCCGGTTCCCTCGGTCGGAGTCGTAATCACCGGAGCGTCGCCCCACACGCGGGCGATCCAGAAGTAGCAGTACGCCCGGATGAAACGGGCGTTGCCCAGACAGTAGTTCATATTGTCCTCGGACATGCCGATTCCGGGAGCGTATTTGAGCACCTGATTGCACTGGTCGATGGTGGTGTAGAGATAGCTCCAGTCGGTCGAGGCGTCGGAGGCGCTGAGGGTGTTGAGCATGACGTCCAGCATGTCGTTGTCGCACAGCGAGCGGCCGGTGCCCTTGCCCCACATGGCCGGCCCGACGCGCAGTTCGCCCCAGAAGAAAGGATTGGCCTTGCTTTGGGCGAACGCCTGCCGCAGGCGGTAGTAGATGCCGGTAGTGGCGGTGAGGGCGTCGCTCTCGCTGGTCCACATGTTGGTGGTGTTGAGCTTGTCGGACTGCGTGACGTCGAGTTCCCCGTGACAGGAAGTGCTCAGCGCAACCGAGGCGGCCCCCAGAACAGAAAGGATTATTCCATATATTTTCATAGCATTCTTGTTTTTAGATCACCGAATCATCCGCATTCTCAGAAGGTCGCCTTGAGGCCGAAGAGCACCTTGCGCGTCGGAGGATAGTTGTTGAACGAAGTGGCGCTCGAACTGGTAACGCTGTACATGCCCGTCGAGCTGCCGACCGAGGCGGATTCGGGCGAAATACCCTTGACGCCGGTCCAGTAGCAGAGCGTGTTGCCCGACACGGAAACGGTCAGACGGCCCAGACCGACCTTGCGGATCCAGCGCAGCGGGAGATCGTAGGAGAGCGTCACGTCGCGCAGGCAGAGGTAATCGGCCTTCTGCACGTTGATATTCGAAATGCGCGAGTAGTTGCGGTTGCCGCCATCGGCGTCGTTGGGAGTCAGGCGGGCGAACTTGGTGTCGTCGCCGGGCTTCTGCCATGTATTCAGGGCATCGTAGACCAGATTCCAGTTGCAGTTGCCCATCGAGGTCTGGAAGCAGCGTGTATACTGGTAGTTGTAGATCGAATGTCCCAGCGCATAGTCGAGGTAGACCGAAAGGGTCAGGTTCTTGAATTTGAAGGTATTGTTCATACCGCCCGTCGAATGGGGCACGACATTGCCCAGCAGGAACATGTCCTCGCCGTTGATCTGCTCGCGGCCGTCGGCCGTAAGCGCCGACCCCGCGCGGTTTTTCCACTCGTAGTCGCCCACGTCCTTGCGTCCGGCGATCGACAGGCCGTCCGAACGGCGGTAGCCGTGCGAGTTGGAGTCGTAAAGCGCGGCGTCGGCCTGCGCCTCGGATTCGATGATATGGGAGGTCTTGTAGCCGTAGATGCGTCCCAGC
>ENA-ORTD01002428-ORTD01002428.1-human-gut-metagenome-genome-assembly--contig:-NODE-2428-length-10728-cov-7.891689_pt1 | contig 10728 bp, 7 predicted proteins | sample MGYA00241907_ERZ509178 | MGnify/ENA primary metagenome ERZ509178 (study PRJEB26280, sample SAMEA2338793) | human gut metagenome | biome: human gut; feature: human-associated habitat; material: faeces...
CGTCCTTGCCCTCTCCGTCACCTTCGGTGACACCTCTCCCAAAGGGAGAGGCTTTGCGCCCTGCTTTCTTATTTATACCTCTATCAGCTCCCCCAGCTCCAGCGAATATATCCCTTTATAAGTCACCCGCCGGGGGGCGAAGCGCTTCTCAATGGCCTTGGCGTAGAACTCCAGCTGAGCGCGGTAGGCGCGGACGAAGTCGGCAGGGGTCTTGCGGCGGTCCGTCTTGTAGTCCAGAAGCTCGAGGTGGTCGGGGTAGACGAGGACGATGTCCGCGATGCCCTGCACCAGAACCCCGGCGTCGGCGGCAGGGCCGTCGGGCAGGGCGCGGCCCTGAGCGGCCATGACCTCGGCGGCGGGCAGCGACGTGATAAAAGCCAGCTCCCGCAGCACATTCTCTGCCCCGCAGATGCGGCGGAACGCCTCGCTGCGCACAAAGCGGAGTATCTTATAGACATCCAGCTTCCCGGCAATGGCGGGGGGCGTGAGCTGCGCCGCCGCCTGACGCTCCCGCTCGGCGCGGACAGCGGCCAGAACGGCGTCGTCCTCTGCGTCCCGCACAGCGGCCAGCGCCCCGAAGTCTGCGTGTTCGAGGAAGGCATGGAGAGCCGTACCCATCTCGGCGGCGGTGAGGCCGTCCTTCGAGAGGAAGCCCGGGCGCTCGAGGGTGGTCTGCTCAGCAGCGTGGACGAGGCTGGTCACGCTGACCTTGGCCGGGATGTCCGCCAGCGCTGCCGCCGGATACCGCCAGCCGAAGCCCTGCCGCAGCGTCTCCACAAGGGCCGGGTCGGCCTCGGGCCGGGTCGGCTCTTCCGCCTCGGCGGGAGCCTCTTCGGGCGGGAGGACATCGGCCTGCACTGTGAGGGCGATGGTGCTTCTGGTGTCCGCAAAGGGCAGCTCGAGGTTCCCGGCCAGACGGCGGAGAGGCCCGCCGTTGGGGTGGACGAGGAGCGCCGCCCGCAGCCAGTCGGCGAAGCTGCCCGCCTGAGCGTTCAGGGTCTCCCCCGCCCCGGCGGCGAGGAAGGCGGCGGCTTTGGCAAAGGGGTTGGACGTCCGGCCAATGCCCAGCGGGACCGTCAAGATCAGCTTATCCTGCGCCCGGGTGAGGGCCACATACAAAAGCCGCATCTGCTCGCTCCGCATCTCGGCGGCATGGACCGTAGAGAGGGCGGTGTAGGCCGCCGTCTTATAGGCCCCCTCGCCGCCCTCGGGACGGAGACGGAGGCCCGCGCCGCAGACGCGGTGGAGCAGGACGGGCTGGCGGGTGTCGGCGGCGTTGAACTGCCGGGCCGTGTCGGCCACGAACACCACCGGGAACTGCAAGCCCTTGGAGCGGTGGATGGTCATGATGGTGACGCAGCCGGGCCGCGCCCCGCCGGGGGCAGTCTCCTGCCCGGTAGAACCCGCCAGCGTGGCCGCATCGATGGCACGGACGAGGGCCGAGATGCCGCCCGCGCCCGCCCCGGCGCAGAAGGAGGCGAAACGCCGCGCGTCCTCCCGGCGGCGCTGGCCGTTCTCCATGGCACCGAGGGCGGCGAGGTAGCCGGTGGAAACAAAAATTTCTTCCAGCAGTTCCTCCACCGGCACGCTCCGGGCCATCCGGCGCAGGGCCGTCAGACGCCGGTAGAACGCCTGCACCCGGCGGGTGAAATCATCCTCCGCCCCGCTCTGGACGGCCTGTAAAACTGCGCCGTAGAGGCTGATGCGGGTGTGCTTATCGGGTGTCTGCGCCCCGGCCCGGAGACGGACGAGGTCGTCGTCCGTAAAGCCGAACATCGGCCCCAGCATGGCGGCAGCGAGATAGATGTCCTGCGCGGGGTTGTCAATGACCCGCAGCAGGGCGATGAGGGGGCGGATGTGGGGCGCGTCCAGCAGGTTCTCCCGGGCGTCGGCGTAGACCGGGATGCCCCGGGCCGTCAGGGCCTCGGCGTAGGCCGGGAAGTCGCCTCTCGCCGCCAGCAGGACACAGCAGTCCTCGTACTGCACCGGGCGGGTGGTGCCGCCGTCCCGCACCGGCTCGCCGGAGGCCACCATCGCCTCGATGCGGCCGGCGATATACTGTGCGTCCGTCTCGGCGGCATCGTCGGGCAGGAAGTGGGCCTCCACACTGCCCTCGTACGCGCCGGGTGCGCCGCAGACCAGGCGCTGTCCGTCGCCGTAGGCCGTGTCGCCCAGAGCGGGCGTCATGAGCTGTTCGAAGATAAAGTTGATGCCCGCCACCACCTGCGGGGCAGAGCGGAAGTTGGCGTCCAGCGCCAGCATGGCGTTTTCGCCGGGCCTGCCGTCTTCGGACCGGGGGCGGGCCTCGCCGCCGGGCAGGAGGGGCCAGCTCTCCAGCTTTTCCCGGAAGATGCTGGGGTCCGCCTGACGGAAGCGGTAGATGCTCTGCTTTAAGTCGCCCACGAGGAAGAGGTCATCCCCTGCCGGGCTAGCCAGACAGCGGTAAAGGGCGTCCTGCAGAGCGTTCGTGTCCTGATACTCGTCCACCATGACGGCGGCGTAGCCCTGCCGGATGCCCTGACACAGCTCGGTGGGCTGGCCGTCGGCGTCCCGCAGGAGCCGCAGGGCCAGATGCTCGAAGTCGCTGAATTCCAGCAATCTCCTCTCCCGCTTCCGGGCCGCAAAGCGGGCGTCAAAGTCCCGCACGGCGGCAAAGAGGGCGCGGAGGCAGGGTTCGGCGGCTTTCCGGTCAAGCTCGGCTTCATCCAGACTACAGCTTATCAGGTCTTCGATTTTCTCAAAGAGCTTCGCGGCCTCGTCGGCCCGGGTCTTGACGGCGTCCTTGTGCTCACCGGTGAGCCGCTTTTTCATATTTTTGAGGCCGGGGGCCTGTTCCATGCCGAGGACGTAGGGCGTCAGCCTGTCGTAGAGGGGCGTCCATTCCCCTGCCCCGGCCAGACGCTCCACCTCGCCCAGCAGGGCGGCGGAGTTTTCCAGCCGCTCGAGGGGTTCGGCGAACTTCTCGTTCACTGCCGCCACGGCCTTTTCCTTGGCGGCAGGGGTCTTTTTGCTGGCCTCGGCGTCGGCCTGCGCGGTCACGAAGTCCTCCCTGCAGTCGTTCCGCGCGGCGCAGAGCAGCTCCTTCGCAGCCCGGGCAGAGCGGGCGGCCTCCTGCATCAGAATATCATGCCAGCAGGTGCGGGCAAAGCCGTTCTCGTCCTGCCACGGGGCCAGCATCTCGTCCAGCTTTTTATCGTAGTCCGGCAGGGCGCGGAGGAAGTCATAGACCTGCAAAACCGCCTCCCCCGCCGCCTTGTCGGTGCGGCCCTTGCCGTAGAGGTCGGCAAAGGCGCAGAAGTCCGCGTCCTGATAGGCCGCTTCCAGCGTCTCGGAGAGGGCCGCGTTACGCAGCATCTCCACGCTGCCGGGGTCGGCAGGGGTGAAGTCCGGCGGGATGTCCAGCGCCTGAAAGTGCTTGTGGAGCAGGTCGAGGCAGAAGGCATCGATGGTGCAGATGGGGGCTCTCTGCAGCAGCATCCGCTGGCGGCGAAGGGCCGTGTTGCCCGGCTCTGCCTGACTGCGGCGGAGCAGCGCCTGCCCGATGCGGGCGCGGAGCTCTGCGGCGGCGGCGTTGGTGAAGGTGACGATGAGGAGCCGGTCGGCGTCCACGGGATGTTCCGGGTCGGTGATGAGCCGGACGGCCCGCTCCGTCAGCACGGCGGTCTTGCCGCTGCCGGCGGCGGCGCTCACCAGCAGCGCACCGCCCCGGTCGTCGATGGCGGCACGCTGGGCCGGGGTCCATTTTGTCTCGCTCACTGGTCTTCCTCCTTTTTCTCTTCCGGCTCAAAAGGCTTTGCAGGGGCGTCCAGCGCCCGTTCTCCGATGCCGTCCTCATGGCAGCAGATGAAACCGTAGTCACACCACCGGCAGGGGCTGCGGCCCGTGACCAGCGGCTCGGCGGCGATGCAGCCGCTGTAGAGCTGTTCGCCCATCTGGGTCACAAGGTCGTCCAGATGGAGCTGGATGCGGGAGAGCTTGGCCTTGTCGGCACGTTTCTCTTTCTGGTAGGGGCTGGGTACACCGCCCCGGAAGCTAAAGGGCAGATACCGCCCGGTCTCCTCGGCGTCCATGGCGTCGAAGACCTTCTGCTCGTCCCGGACGAGGCCGTCCAGCTTGTATTCCATGCTCCGGGCGGCCTTGCCCCGGGTGGTCGTCTCGGGGGCCGGGTCGGCCAGCAGGTACAGCACGCCCGCAGGCTCTGCCCCGGTGAATCGTCCGTCGGCGTCCCGGGTCAGGCTGAACAGGTAGAGCAGCATCTGACAGTCGAGGCCGCAGTAGACTTCCCGCAGGTCGAGCTTTTTCGCGCCGGTCTTATAGTCCACCACCCGCACCCAGCGGGTGCCGTCGTCCTCGATCCACTCGTCGGCGCGGTCCACGGTGCCGATGAGCTGCACCGTCCGGCCATCCGAGAGGCGGTAGGTCTGGCCCCGCACGGCGTCCTCGCCGGGGCCGATCTTCAGCTCACAGGCCACCGGTTTGAAGCTGGACTGGCGCTGCTCGTCCCGCAGGTAGCAAAGCAGGCCCGTCATGCTCTTTTTGAGGCGGGAGAGCAGATAGGCAAAGCGGGCCGTGTCCTCGGGGAGGTAGCGCTTTGCGTACTCCTCTACGAGAAGCCCGGCCAGCGCCGCCATGGCCTCGTCGTCGAGGTCGAGGAAGGGCTGTAAGCCAGCGCAGGGGTTGTCGGGGCCGGGGTGGGGGTCGAGGGCCATCTGGAGCACCCAGTGCATGAGGGTGCCGCTCTGGTCGGCGGAAAGCTCCGCCCGCTTCCGGGGGCGCAGCCCCAGCACATACTGTAGAAAATAGCCGTACCGGCAGGTGTAGTATTTTTCGAGCTGACTGGGCGAGATGCGGAGCCGCCGGCCCAGCAGCGTTTCCAGCGCCTCGAGGTCGCTGACCTGACGGGGGCTGCGGCCCGCCATCCGGCGCAGGAGGGCGAGGCCCTCGGGTTCCGCCCCGCCGGGGGCATGAAGGGCCTCGGTGAGGCTGGCGCGTTCGATCTCCGTCAGGGGCCAGCCGCCACCCAGCACGTCGAGGCCGTCGGCGGCAGTGGCGGCAAGGTCGGTCAAATCCAGCTCGGGCGCACCCGGTCTCAGCACGTCCACGATGGGCTCGAGGGCGGCGCAGAGGGTCTGGCCCTGCCCCTTCGGCCAGCTGAGCCAGAGGCCCCTGGCCGGGGCGGTGAGGGCTTTATAAAAGCAGACCTGCTCGCGGACCACCCGGTTCTCGAAGCAGTCCGGAAGCTCGATCTCCTGCGCCATCAGGGCGTCGCGGTCGGCGTGTGTCAGCAGGCCCGTCTCGCCGGGCGCGGCGGGGAATTCGCCCTCGGAGAGGCCCAACACAAAGACATAGTCCGGTGCGTCAAGGCGCATCTTGCCTGCGCTGGCCAGCACCACGGCGTCCAGCGTCTGGGGGATGTGGCCGAGGTCGGACGAGCGCAGCAGCAGCCCGAACAGCTCTTCGTACTCGGGGATGGTGACGCTCTGGCCGCCCAGCAGGCTCGCCATCTCGTCCAGCAGGCCCATGACCACGTTCCACTCCCGGGCGGCTTCCTCGGCGGCGGGGATGCCCCGCTCGGCCCGGATGGCCTCCACCTGCGCGGCCTGAGCGTCCTCCGCGCCCAGCTCCTTCAGGCAGAAGTAGAGGGCGCGGCTCATCTGCTCGGCGTTGGCAGAGCGGAGCTTCGCGCGCAGGCCGTCGGCGGCGGTGATGAGAAGGGCGCGGGCCTTTTCGGCCCGGGCGAGGTTTTCTCTGTCCTCGTCGGTGGGCTCCGCATCGCCGAAGCCCCGGGGGTTCTTCTCGAAGGGCGCGCGCCACGCCGCCGCATTCGGCGACCAGGTGTAGGCGTAGTTCTCGAGGGCGCAGACCTCTTCCTCGGTGAGGGCGCAGAGGCCGGTCTTGGCCAGGGTGGTGAGCTGTTCCGTCAGCTCCGCACCCCGGGCGAGAGCCAGCAGACACCGCACCGCCGTGGCCGGGGCGCTGAACTCGGGCGTCGTCGGCTCGTCGCAGTAGAGAGGGATGTCCGCCATCCGGAACTCGTACTTGACGGCGGCGCGGTATTTCGAGATGTCGCGGCAGACCACCGCCACCTTCCCGCAGCGGACGCCCTGCCGCATGAGGCGGCGGATGGCGGCAGCGGCGGCGCGGGCTTCTTCCTCCCGGCTGGGAGCGGCGAAAAGCTTTATCTCCGGGCAGGCCGGAGGCGGGTCACACCGGCCCGCGGCCAGCAGCTGGGCCGCAGCGGCGAGGCCGGGGGCGTCGGCGTGGCGCACGTCCCGGCGCAGCAGTTCCGGCACGGCCACCGCAGTGCCGTTCCGGCGGGCCAGCTGGCGCAGCTGGGCCGCCACCTGCTTCGCGCCGGAGAAAAGGCTCATGTCCCCCGGCACGAGGGGGGTGCCGTCGTCGCAGAGGGCCACCGTCACGGTGGGCAGCGAGGCCAGCAGGGCGCCCATCAGCCGCTTTTTCGGGGCGTTGAAGGTGTCGAACTCGTCGATAAAGACGGCCCTGTCCCGCAGGAACTCCGGCAGCTCGCCCCGGGCCAGCGCGGCCTCGAGGCGGGATGCGGCCAGCTCCAGCCGGTCGGAGGGGTCCATGCCGGTCCCGGCCAGCAGGGTCTCGTAGCCCTGAAAGATGAGGGCCAGTTCGCTGAGCTTGGCGCTGTCGGTGCCGCAGTCCTGCGCCAGCTCATAGAGCTGCCGGCCCGAGAGACCCGCGCTCTTGAGCTCGTCGATGGTCTCGGCGGCCATCTGGCAGAAGGCGGCCGAGCGGCGGTGGCGGTAATAGTAATGGACGTTGTCCTGCAGTTCCTCGAGGGCGCGGCGCACCAGCACGGCACGGCCCGCGTCGCTGAGGGTCTGGACGGCAGAGCCGCCCTCCGCCGACAGGATATGCTCGGCGAGGCTGGTGAAGGAAAAGCTCTCCACCAGTCCGCTCAGCGCGTCGCCCAGCTCCCGGTGGATGCGGCCCTCGGTGGACGAGGTGAACTGCTCCGGCACCAGCAGGATGCTCTTCTCCCCCGCCTCGGCCCGCGCCCGGATGCGCTGGTACAGCAGGGTGGTCTTTCCGCTGCCGGAGCCGCCTAAAAGTAGTTTTAACATGGTGAATCTCTCCGTTTGGTCAGTTTTTTATCGTGGGAGCCAAAAGCCTCTCCCTTTGGGAGAGGTGTCACCGAAGGTGACGGAGAGGGCTAGCCCGGCATGACAGAACCACCGCACAGCGATAAGCAGAAGCCTTTGTCAGGGCGATACCATCGCTGCGCCTGAGTCTCGCTGTCCGCGTCCTTGCCCTCTCAGTCACGCCGCGGCGTGACAGCTCCCCCAAAGGGGGAGCCATTGGCAAGCCGGTTTTGGTCGTGCTGGACGCCTGAGGCCCACTGTGGCGCAAAAGACCGGGCCTCGCGCTCAGACTTAATATCAGCTATCATTGTACCACAAAATTGCAGCGACATCTATTCTGTGGTACAATGAAGAAAAAATCATCTCAGAAAGAGGACACCTGCATGAAAATTTTAGCAGTAGATTACGGCGACAGCCGCACCGGCCTCGCCACCTGCGACCGCACCGAGTTCCTGACTTCCCCCATCACGCCCCAGATCACCGTCAAGGCCCGGGACAAAGTTGCCGCCAGGGTCTGCGAGGTGGCAAAGGAGATCGAAGCCGAGCTCATCGTCATCGGCCTGCCGCTGAACATGGACGGCACCGAGGGCGAACGCGCCCGCAAGAGCCGCAAGCTGGCCAAAACCGTTGAGATCTGGAGCGGCCTGCCCGTCCGGATGTGGGACGAGCGCCAGACCACCTGCGCCGCCGCGGACCTCCTCGACGAGAGCGGCACCTTCGGCGCAAAGCGGAAAAGCATCCTCGACTCGGTAAGTGCGACGGTGATATTGGACGACTACCTCCAGTGGCGGAAAGAGCACCCGGGGGAGGTCTGAACGCCCCCGCCGCCCCTGCGGCAAAGTTTCTTTGCGAAGTCCGGACAGTTTGTTGCGAAGTCCGCAGAAAAATGTCGATTTCCGGTTTGTTTTCACACTTTTCCCGAGCCGAATTTGTATAGTTTTCCGGCTTGACAGCACCGGCTCTTCTCCGATAAAATGAGGGCAGAAGAACCCCCTGACCAGATGGCCGGAGAGGACGATTCTTCATGAGAAAAAACAACTGGACTCCCCAACACAAAAACGATTGGAGGCGACCCACATGACAAAACTGAGAAAGCTGACTGCCCTGCTTCTGGCCGGTGCACTGACCCTTCTGCTCCTGACCGCCTGCAGCGGTGGCGGCGGCTCTTCCGGCCCGGAGGCCGAAGCCGAAGCCAAGGTGATGCGGGCCATCAACAAAGGCCGCACCACGGCCCTGGCCAATGACCCTGATATGCAGCGTATCGCCAAAGACAAGCTTGCCAACCCCAATCTGGACGCCGATCTGAAGGGCAGCATTGGAGGATATAAGTTCTACCACGACGTAAAGCACGATGAAAAAACTTCTACCCTGACGCTCATCGCCCAATACGATTATAAGGACACTACCTTGGAAAAACTCATTGGCTATATCACCAAGAACAATGAGGATTCTAACTTGAATTTCAATCATTCCAGCAACTGGACCAAGGTAGGCGTAGCAGTCGAGACCCATAAAGGGAAGACCTACATCGCCATCACTCTGCAGGTAAAGAATACCTGACCTGTCCCTTTTCCCCATAAACGCAGATCACCCGCCAGTTGGCGGGTGATTTTTTGCAGCTGTCCCACCGCCCGGAGGGCGGAAAAGCAGCTTCTTATTCGTATTTCGTGATGGTCACACTGTTGATGGTGACAGCCTCCGTCGGGCGCTGAGCTTCATCCACGCCGGTCTGGGCGATGGTGTCCACCACTTCCATCCCCTCGTACACCTGCCCGAAGACGGTGTCGGTGTAGTCGAGGTAGGGTGCACCGCCCGCCGTCTGGTAGGCGTTCACCACGTCGGCCCGCCAGCCGGCGGCGTTCATCTGGTCGATGAGCTCCTGCGTCACCGAGCTGCTGCCCGGCAGGGTCTCCATGACATAGAAGACGCTGGCGCAGTCGCCGGAGGCGTCCGCTGCGGCACAGAGTGCGCCGGAATAGTGGTGGAGCTTATCGGTGGTCTCGGCGGAGAAACGGTTCCCGTTCCAGATGGTGGTGCCTTTGCCGTCCGCGCCCTGCCCGGCCTCCACCACGAAGTCCTTCTCCACCCGGGTGACGGTCAGGCCGTTGTAAAAGCCCTGCTGGGCCAATGTCGTGAAATTCTGCACGGCCTGCGGGGCCTCGGTGGAAAAGAGCACTGCTTTGAACACGCCTGCCGAGGTATCGAACACCGCGATGGTGTCCCCCGCCGCCGGGTGGGTGAACTGCAGCTCTGCCGACTCCACAGCCGGGCGGCTGATCGTCTGCACCGTGTCGGCCTTCCCGCCCTGGATGCTGGAGAGGATATTGTCCGCACTGCACCCGGCCAGAACTGCCGTCAGGGCCAGTGCCGCCATTATTTTTTTCAAGGCTCTCATGATCGGGCCTCCCTGTCCATATATTATAGCAAAGATGGCTTTTCAAAAGCTATCGCTATAGTATATCACATTCCGGCCCGGGAAGCGAGAGGGAAAAGCGTGAAAATTTGTTATTGGATTTCTATGCGAAAAACATCTTGACGAGCGGGCAAAAAAACGCTACACTATAGGCGTACCCGGAACCCACAGCTCAGAAGGAGCAGAGCGGGCAGGGTGTGACAGTTATTCTATTTTTTTTTTTAGATATTTGACAGGAGAACGTGACTTATGGCAGAAGATATGAACAAGTCCGCCGCTGAGACCGAAGAGGAATATCAGCCTGACCTGATGACCCTCGAGGACGAGGACGGCAATGAGGTCACGTTTGAAGTGATCGACGCTCTGGACCATAAGGGCGTGCATTATCTGGCCGTTGTCGAATACGCCGAGAATGAGGAAGACCTGGACGAGGATGCCCAGCTGGTCATCCTGAGCGTCGGCGAGGACGACGAGGGCGAGTATCTCGACGTGGTCGAGGACGATGAGACCCTGCTGGAAGTCAGCAAGCTGTTCGAGAAGCGTCTGAGCGACCAGTTCGAGATCGAGTGATCTTTCAGCAAAGACTTCCTGCCCGGCGCGATTTGTTGCGGTTTATATGATCCTACTAATCATTCAACGGGAGCTTGGAGTTCGTCGGTGGATTGCAGACCTCCCCGTCATGGGTCGACCATGGAGGCTCGATGAGGAAGCGCGAAACCGGAGACAGAGCACCCACCTGTCCGCAAGGGTAGGTTTGATTGCCGCAGACGACCGGGCGGGATTCTTTATAGGTTTTCAAAAAGGCTCTCGTGCCGTATTTCCTGCCGGCATGAGAGCCTTTTTTCTTTTGTCTCTATTCCCCGGTCTCGTCCGTGAACAGGCCCGGGATGCCGCAGACAGCGGCCACACCCACCAGCGTGAACACGATGCGTGACCAGATGGACGCGCTGCCGCCCAGCAGCCAGCCGACGAAGTCGAATTGGAACAGGCCCACAAGACCCCAGTTGATGCCGCCGACGATCATGAGGATGAGACAGATTTTATAAAAGGTCTGCACAAAAAGACCCTCCTTCCTTTGGGCAGTATGCCCGACGGGAAGGAGGGTTATGCATTTTATAGGGTCAGCGTTGCTCGAAAGCCTCTCCCTCTGGGAGAGGTGGCATTGCGAAGCAATGACGGAGAGGGCAAGCCCGGCACGAAAGA
>ENA-ORTD01002434-ORTD01002434.1-human-gut-metagenome-genome-assembly--contig:-NODE-2434-length-10703-cov-3.290383_pt1 | contig 10703 bp, 20 predicted proteins | sample MGYA00241907_ERZ509178 | MGnify/ENA primary metagenome ERZ509178 (study PRJEB26280, sample SAMEA2338793) | human gut metagenome | biome: human gut; feature: human-associated habitat; material: faeces...
CCCCGAAGAGAAACGGGGACGCCGGAGGCGGCTTTGCAAAGCAAAGTGCTTGACCTGCAGAAAAGAAAGGTGGAATAAAAAATGTTGAAATCGTTATTTGAATATGTGGTTGGTTTGTCTAAGGCAAACGTCGTTACTATTGATGGCACGGTTTATACAGATAAACCTTTGCATCTGCCGGAAATGCCAACCATTGAAACACTGCACACGGACAACCTGTCCAGCATTGTTAATTTTATCAAAAATGCTTGGGATGCTGGTATGAATAATGATGATGATATCGTTCAGAAAATCATCCATGTAGAGGACGCCGGAAAAGTAAATCTGTATTCTTCTGTTTGCAACAAATGTATGGACAGGCAGAAATTTATGACGGCTGAATGGGCAGGAAGCAAATTCCTATTCGGTCATTTTATGGATGCTGAAAAATTCAACATCCTGCTGCAGACCTGCTTCATGGAAACGGATGATTTGAAGGTGATCCAGCAGGTCGTTGGAAATCTGCGGGATGAAGCAGTCCAGAACTACGGGGACGATGGTGTTTCCCAGTCTGTGACAATCAGAACGGGGATCGCTACTGTTGGACAGGTTCGTGTACCCAGTCCGGCAAAACTGCGCCTTTATCGTACATTTTTGGAAGTGGAACAGCCGGCAAGCCTTTTCATCCTCCGCATGAGAGAAGGCGGGCAGTGTGCTTTATTTGAAGCGGACGGCGGTCTGTGGAGAGAAACCGCAAGACAAAACATCCGCAACTATTTTGAGTTTGAACTGGAAAAAATGGTAAGTGAACACAAGGTGGTTATTCTGTGATGAAAAAATTCAATGAAAATTTCACCAGAGCCGATGCGGAGGCTATGGGGCTTATGGTTGGAAGTAAGATACAGTACATCAAGCCCATGGAAAACAACCAGAACAGAAAAATCATAAAAAATGGGACTGTGTACCAGCTCTGGAAAAGTCATTTTATCGTCATTTGGGACAAGGGTGGATGGAAAGAAACTTTTCCTTATGAGCTTATTGAAAGTGGAAAAATCAAAATCAAGGGGTGATCCGATGAATTTTGGCATAGTGTTGATGTGTTTATTGATTATGGTGCTTGCGTTGATGTGCATCTTTCTTTTGAGCGAAAGAGAGCGTTACAGACGGCACCTGGAACAAAACAGAGGCATGATCCGAAAGTACAGAGGGTGACCGGCAGGCCGCGGGAAATCCCGCGGCTTTTTTTGAAGGAGGGAAAACAGATGACAGCACTGGCATTACCGAAGAAAAAGAAATACGGAAAGATAGACACAAGCGGTCTGGCATTTCCGAAAACGAAGCAGAAAAAATCCCGTCAAAGCCATGGGAAAAGCATTTTGCAGCAGGAAAAAGAATGCTGCATCACAGGTTATATGGGAGAAAACTTACATAAACACCATATTTTCTTTGGCAGTGGGCAGAGAGAGATTTCCGAAAAAATGGGTTTTTGGGTATATCTGCGGCATGACTGGCATGAAGCAGAATATGGGGTACATGGCAGGGATGGCCATGAATTAGATCTACAGCTGAAACGGGAATGTCAGAGGAAGTTTGAGGAAGGTCACAGCAGAGAGGAATTTATGGCATTGATCGGGAGGAATTATCTTGACTAAGTTATCAGAACTTGGCTGTAAGGACTGCAAAGAAAGGTATGTGGGCTGTCACAGCGAGTGCCCAAGATACCGGAAGTGGAAAGAGGAATGGGAAAAAGAAAAAGAATGGAACCGCCGAAAGCTTGCCCCCATATTTGAGGCATACGGCAGGCGGCGGACAGCAATTGAAAACGCTATCAGAAAGAACCGTTAAGATCGGCGTTGTGACGGGCGAAAGGCCCGAAAACTCATATCTTTATTCATACAAACAGGGTGACAGGCGGCACGGCCCAGGTGCCGCCCGTCCGTCAGAGTGCCGAAGGGAGGAACGCAAATGGCTAAAGAGAAGGTGGGGAAATATGGAAAAAGTAAAGCGTGCTTTGCTGGGTGACCGGAAGGCACAGGCGGAGCTGACCAAGAAAGGACGCAAGCTGCCCTGTCATGTGTGCGGAAAAAAGGCAGAAATCATGTTTCGGGAAGGGTTATTCGTCATTATATGCTCTGACGAATACTGTAACTGCCTTTGTGTGGCGGAGCCTGTCCGGTCCATGGCTATTCGGAAATGGAACGAGCGGGCGCAGATTCTGACGGAAAGAGAAATGGAGAAATTGGAGGTAAAATGATGGATAAAAAACATGATAAATATTATGCGGTGATAATGAGCGATGGGAAGATTATGGGGATTCCAGCTGAAATCATTGCTGACAATTATGCAAAGCACTATGAAAAACGGGGCGAGAGCTACAAAGAAAATTTTGATGCCATGATGCACTGGTTTGATACGGATGATTTTGAGTTTGAGGACTGGGCAAAAAATAACATGGACTGGTCAGAAGTTAAAGAACATGCAGAATGGATCGGTGGGCAACAGAAAGAAGCTGACTATGATAACGATTGGATGAACGAAAGAGTGGTTTATGTTCATTCGTTATCAGGATTTCAGTCAAAGGTGGAATGAGTTTTATGAGTTTGGAAGTTAAGAGGTTTTGCGATAAATGTGGAAAACAAATTGCAAGTGGACATAATTTTATGTCCATCAATGTAAAAACATATAAACATAGCTTAGTAAATGTTATAAGTTCTTCTGAAATGGAGTTCACGGGATATGCAAGGGATTTTGAGTTATGTATGTCATGTGCAGGTGAATTAAATTGGTTTTTAGTAAAAGGGGGAAAGTAGAATGATCTGGAAAAAGCTGAAACAGCGGTTTTGCAAGCATGAATGGGTTGAAATCAATATCGTTGTCGTTAATAGAGGGCTGGTAGAAAAATATTTCCAGTGCCAGAAGTGCGGGAAGATTCGCAAGTTAGGGGGGTGGATGTTATGAAAAATAATATTACAAAAGCAAAAAAAGACATGGAGGCGCTTATTTCCCTGTACGACGCTGTATTGCAGTCCGGTTTGCTGGACAAGGAAAAGAAGTATCTGGTCGAAGCTGTTATGTTTTTTGCAAAAGAAGCACTGAAACACATAAAAAATGGCGAAAACGCGGAAAAGCATGATAGACCAAAAGAAGAAATCGAAAACATTTATAAAAAGTACAGTTATTGTATGCTGGCTGCTACTGTAATCAATAACAGCTTGTGAGGGGTGATATATATGGATGCCGTACAAAAGGTAGATGGTTTGCCAAAAACCAATATATATACCGAAGTGACACCAAGGCTTAGAACGGCGATAATGGGAAGATGCGCCGAAGGTACCCCATGGGCTGCAAGAGATAAAGAAACTGGGATGGTATTTTTCTATGCACAAAGACCAACATTGTGTGGAACGAGATTTGAACAAACTGTTTTTGAGTGGAATGTAGGTACATCAGAATCACCAATATATAACTTTATAACATTTGAAAATTCACCCATAGATCTTTTGTATTTGATAATTTCAGAATCTGAATGAAGGAGGGAAAATCATTGAATTTCAAGGAAGAATACAGCGAAGAATTTGACGAACTGAGGAAAAACAGGGTCAAAACCAGTTTTTACAAATACGGATCTGCAAAAGAAAATTTTGGAAAGGGTTATGTGGATGCCTTGGGAAGTTTGGAAAAATGCCTTGCAAAATACCGAGAAACAGGAAATACAGAGTATCTTTTGGATGCGGGGAATTATGCCATGTTTGAATATATGTATCCCCAACAAGAAAAGCCCACTTCCGGGCGACGGATAGTAGCGAGAGCGCAGGTATCGTTGGTTTGAGTGTTGGAGAGGCTAGGAGAATACGTGATGAAATTTCTTGATTTTTTTGCTGGAATTGGGGGATTCCGGCGGGGAATGGAATTGGCTGGGCATAAATGTGTTGGGTTTTGCGAATGTGACAAATTTGCTTATGGCAGTTATGTTTCTATGCACCTTCTGACGGAGGAACAGCGGGAAAGGCTCATGACCATGCCAAAAAACAAAAGAATAAAAGAAATCGGAAAGGAGGAATACCGAAATGGAGAATGGTATGCAAGGGACATCAGAGAGATTCGAGCAGATCACGTTCCCAGGGCTGAGTGCTGGTGTTTCGGATTCCCCTGTCAGGACATCAGCGTTGCCGGAAAACAGTTGGGATTTCGGGGGGAACGAAGCAGTCTGTTTTTCGCAGTTATGCGAATTATACAAGACACAAAAGAAGAAGATCGACCCACATACTTATTTATTGAGAACGTTAAAAACCTACTTAGTGTTAATGGAGGAACGGACTTCCTTAAACTTCTCATTGCGCTGGACGAAGCTGGGTATGATGCAGAATGGCAAGTTATCAATTCCGCAGACTTTGGCGTTCCGCAAAGTCGGGAACGGGTGTTCATTGTGGGACATCATAGAGGAAAATGCGGATCCAAAGTATTTCCTGTCTATGGAACAGATGGAAAAAATCATGTGGAACAGGTAGGAAATTATCTGAAAACAGCAACAAGAGACAATCCGAACCAAGGAAGGATATATGAAATGACAGGGTTATCTCCATGTCTGAGCAAAATGGAAGGGGGAGGGAGAGAACCGAGTGTTGTATTACCGTGTTTTGTGGATATGAGTTATGGAAGCGGAGGAGCGGATTCAGATAAAGCATATTGTTTGATGTCAAGATATTATAAGGGAATGAGTAATAGAAAAAAAGAAACAACTGGAGTCATGGTGGAAGGAAGGATAAACGGTTCGCAGGATGGCAAAATTTTTAAATTGGAAGGATATAGTCAATGTCTTTCTGCTGGAAACAATAATCAGCCTAAAGTAATCTGTCCTGTTGCGACACCGGAAATGGGAAAGAAAAACCAAAATGGAAGAAGAATAAAAGAAAGTGAAGAACCAATGTTCACTCTGACCGCAAAAGATAGGAATGGAATCATGATAAGTGTGAAAGAAGCAACAAAAAAAGGATATGATGTGGCAAATGTAGGGGATAGCATAAATTTATCGATCCCAAACAGTAAAACAAGGAGAGGGAGGGTAGGAAAAGAAATTGCAAATACATTGGATACGGGATGCAATCAAGGAGTTGTAACAGCTCTAAAACAAACAGAAGAAAATATAGGATGTATATGGAACGAGGAATATGGCTGCTATATTTGCATAAGAAAGTTGACACCAAAAGAATGTTTTCGTTTACAAGGATGGGAAGATATTTATTTCGAACGGGCAGAAATGGTGAATAGTGACAGTCAGTTATACAAGCAGGCTGGAAATGGTGTGACTGTGAATGTCATTGAAGCAATCGCAAGGAGGTTTGCGGAGTGAAGCGGGACAAGATGCGGGGAGAGCTGCGGCGGCTGAAAAGACAAAATGGGAGGCTAAAGCAAGACAGACAGAATCTCATGATAGAAAATCGCATGCTGCGTTTAGCAAGAGCGGTCGAAAACGAACTGGAATCAAAAAGTGCGGGTGTTATGGTGTTTCAACAAAAATTTTTGTTGGATAAATCCCTTGGTATGCCAGAAGAACGGGAAAGAGAAATGGCGTTATGGGATTTTGAAAGAGAATTTTTAGAATTTTTGCATCAAACCGGTATGATTTATCAGGCAAAAAGAGAGGACATAATCGATACGCGATTAAAATTCTGTTTATTTAGAATAGAGGAGGGAAAAGAATGAACAAAGTCATTTTAATGGGGCGTCTGACAAAGGACCCGGAAATCAGATATACAGGCACAGGAGAGCCAATCGCAATCGCCAGATATACCATCGCGGTGAGTCGGCCATATAAGAAAGACGGGCAGACACAGGCGGATTTTATCAACGTTGTAAGCTACCGAAAGGCTGCGGAGTTCATCGAAAAATATTTCAAAAAAGGACAAATGATCGCCATTGTTGGCCGTTTGCAGGTGCGAAGCTGGGACGATTCAGAAGGCAAGCGCCACTGGTCAACGGAAGTCATCACGGACGAAATCCATTTTGCGGGCGGAAAAAATGAAGCAACACAGGCGGCACCATCAGTACCGGCGGCACCACAGTCTGTGGTATATCCGACCGCGGACAGTGGATTCTATCCCGTTGATGAAAGCATCGAAGATGACGATTTACCGTTCTAGGAGGTGTGAAAAATGCGTAGTTTGATTTTAGCCTTGGGCGAAATGGCGAAGCTGGAACAGGAACGGGCGGCGGAGGTGCATCCGCCCTTTGCTTCCGCCCATGAAGGCTATGCACATATCCAGGAGGAAACAGAAGAAGCGAAAGCCGAACTGGACTACATAGAAGTGCAAACGGGTCTTTTATGGGGAGAAATCAAAAGAAAAGGTATCGGGCTGGAAGATGTTGGCCGGATAGAGGATGCAGCACTGCGGGGCGCTGCGGAGCTGGTGCAGCTGGCGGGGGTCTGCCGGAAGTACAAAGAGAGTGCGGAAGGCTTTCCAAAGCCGGAACGGCCAAGGGAAATAGACGAAAGTATTAAAAAAGATTGATTGATAAAATCAGATCTGGTCAGATTTTATGATATAGAAAGGGGAAAATCAACATGGCAATTGTTTTATTGATACTCTTGTCAATTTGTTTGATTATTGGTCCGTTATTTTTTCTCGAATGTTCTAAAAATAGACTTTTGTGGAAAGAGTTGGGAAAAACTTTAGAAGAAAATGCAAGACTTACTTTCGAGCTGGCAGAATGGAAAAGAAAAGTAGGACAAAATCACATCCATACAGTGTATTCCGGAGCAAACAAGGAAGTGTTTTTCTGTGGGCTGGAAGGCCAGGAACGGAAAGACAGATACAGACAGCTTGTGAAGCTGCTGCATCCAGATAACGGCGGGGACAAGCGGTTATTTCAAAAAATGCTGGAAGAATACGGGAGGTAGTGAGCATTTTGGAAAACAATATAAGGAAGTGGAGAAGAAAGCGTAACATTACCCTGGAAAAAATGGGAGAGATACTTGGGGTGGACAGTAACACTGTAAGGCACATGGAGGTGTTCGCAAAAAGACGTCCGCCACAGTACAGACTGGAAAAGATGGCGGAAGTTCTGCGGGTTTCCGTGGATGATCTTTGGAAGGAGTGACAAAACATGATGGAAGTTTTTACAAAAGTTGAAAGAGGATACTGGCAGGACGAGTTTATTCTCGAATTGACACCGGAACAGAAGTTTTTCTATCTGTATTTGATGACAAATAACAAGGTGAATACGTTGGGGGCTTATGTTTTTCCATTGACCATGTCAACGGTTGAACTGGGTTACAACAAAGAAACAGTATTGAAGCTGTTAGACCATTTTGTGCAGGCAGGCAAAATCATCTGGGATGAAAGTACGAAAGAAGTATTCCTTTTGAACTGGCCAAAACGGAACTGGAACAGAAAAACAGCGACGCTGCGGGCATTGAAAAAGGACTTTGACGCGCTGAAAAGCCCGGTATTGCGGGAAAAAATCTCTGCCATGCTTTCCGCGTTTATTGACGGAGAAGAAGTCATTGACAATACAGAGGAACAAAAAGGAACAAATGGGAACAATGAGGAACAAAAAGGAACAAGCGGAAACAATGGGGACATTTTGGCTGGGAGAAAAGAGAATAGAGAAAAGAGAATAGAGAATAGAGAAAAGAAAAAAGAAAATGAGGACGTGGGAACAGAGTTTGACGCTGCCGCGGCTTTTGAAATCTTTTACAAGGCATACCCAAATAAGAAAAATGTGAAAACTGCCCGTACTCGTTGGGAGAAAATGAAGGTGACGCCGGAGTTATTCAGAGAAATCATGGAAGGGCTGAAACGAGCAAAAAACAGCCAGGAATGGACCAAGGACGACAGCGCATACATTCCGCACCCTGCCACATGGCTCAACGGGGAAGGATGGAAAAACGAGTATAAACCATTACGACAGGCAGCCGCACCAAAGGCACCGGCCGGAAATATGCCTGATCCACTGGCGGAACGTCGGCGGATGATGGGAGGCGGCGCGGTATGATTTATTCAGCGGCAACAGAACGGGCGCTCTTATGCTGTATGCTCATGGACGTGGAAACGGCCAGAAATGCGGCTGGTATGCTACTTGAGGATGATTTTTATTTATCACAGAACAGAGATGTTTTCCGTGCCATCGCGGCGCTGGTAGAAAAAAATATGGTTCCTGATTTGCCTATGATTTCGGCGGAGCTGAACCGGCAGGGGACGGCGGAAAGAGTGGGCATGGATACCCTGTCACAGATCGCCACGGCAGAGGGTACTACTATCAACGCAAATAAATACATAGCAGACTTACAGGAAATGGGCTGGATGCGGCGCTGCGGTGCCAAAGGACAGGCGCTCACGGAGGCGGCGAACAAGGGAAACGCGGAAGCTATATACAGTCTTTTGGACGAGCTGAAAGGCGACAACGTCAAAGGGGATGTACCCCAAAACGCGGCGGAAATCATGGCCGGATATGTCCAGGAGTTAGACGAAAACAGGAAGAACGGAAACAAGCTGAACGGGCTTTCCAGTGGGTTTGTTGACGTTGACATGTATCTTGGTGGGTTGTGCAAGGGGGATTTGCTGATCCTTGCCGCCCGTCCATCCATGGGGAAAACAGCTCTTGCAGGGGATTTTCTGCGGAACGTGGCAAGGAAGCTGCCGGAAAATGCGGTATGCGTGTTTTTCTCGTTGGAAATGGACAAAAAACGCATTGTTTCCCGTCTGTACTGCGGTGATACTGGCGCCAACAACGTGGTTTTTTCCATCCATGGCGGAAATAACGCTGAATGGGCCGATTTTCTGGAAAACCTGTCCAAAGAGGGCAGCAGATTTGAGAAAATGGCGGAAAAAATCATCATCGATGGCAGACCGGGGCTGGCGGTTATGGAAATGCGGAAGGTGCTGCATGGACTGAAAAGCCGGGGAAAAGAAGTGGCTTTTGTGGTCATTGACTATATCCAGCTGATCGCGGCAAGAGGAGAAAACAGAAATCAGGAATTGAGCAAGGTTTCTGCTGGGTTAAAAAATATAGCCCGTGAATTTAACTGTCCTGTCATGGCATTATCACAGCTTTCCCGATTGTGTGAAATGCGGGCAGACCACAGACCCATGCTGTCAGACCTGCGGGAATCCGGAGCCATTGAACAGGACGCCGATGTGGTTATGTTTTTGTACCGTGACGAATACTATTTCCCTGATACGGAACGGAAAAATCAGGCGGAGCTGATACTGGCGAAGAACCGCAACGGCCCGACGGGTACCGTCGATTTGGTATGGCGGAAAGAATGTACCAGCTTTCGGAATTTTTCGAAGTGGAATGAAACCAAAGAGAAAGGACCGTGGGAATGATGCTGCAGGAATTAGCGGAAAAAATGAAACAGGAAGAACAGCCGGAGCCTGTCGCAGAGCTGCGGCGGATGCGGGCTTTTGTGAAAGCTCACCCTCACGAGGAAATGAACCAGCGTTATGCAGAGGCAGCCGAGGCGGAAAAGAATATCCGAACGGCGGCGGATCGGTATGAGTGGCTGAAAACCATGGAAGCTATTAACCGAGATGCAACACTTTTGAATCTATACCGAAACTGTTTACGGCTGGCAGAACAGGAAGAACGCAAAGAGGCCGGCGGCGGTGCTGCCTTTTACGAAAAATACAGGGGTGGAATTGAGCGGGTTGAGAGAGAGGCCAGAGAAAAATGTAAAAAGCTGTATGGTTATCAGCTGACGCTGGATGCCATGGGCGTTTAGGAGGTGTTTGGGATTGGACAGAAAGGAAATGGAACAGACGGTGCGGCGTGCCTTGGGTCATGCCGCTAAGATGATTGAGGAACAGGAACGGCTGCGGATGCTGCGGGATCAGTTGGAAAATATCAAGGTGGGCGGCGGCATGGGAGAGGGCCACGGAGGCGGCGGCGTATCTGACAAGGTGGCGGGAGAGGCTGCGAGGCGCGAAGAAATCAGGCATGAAATGGCCATGTGTGAAAAGCAGATACAGCGCCACTGGAAAGAGTGCTTTCGTGTTCATCGGCTCTTGTTTGACGTTCTGCGGGAGGACGAACGGCGGTTGGTGATGCTGCGGTGTGGGCAGGGTTTAAGCTGGACGCAAATCGTTTTCAAATGCAAATACAGCCGCGCCCAGTGTTTCCGGAAATACCGACGTGCTATGGATAAGATCGGAAAGCATTGGGAGGACATAACAGCAAGCTAAACTGTGAGATATATTCTCGAGAAGTGAGGTAGAGCCCCGAAAAAGAAAAAGCCCCGAAAGGGGCTTTTTCTTATCAAAAATCAAGGGAAAAATCGGGGAAAATTCTTCTCATATCTTCGTTGAACATCTGTTTTTTGTGATTTGCTGCACACTTTTGGGACAGCTGTTCTTCGGTTTCTTCAAACATGATGCGGATTTCTCCGTTTTTGGCATCGATCCAGATGCAGTGAAAAGCGTTGTCCCGATATACAGCAAGGGCATTTTCTGGGCTTTGGTTGTTTTCTGCCCACAGTTCAGATTCTCCCCAGTCCTGCTGAAAAAAGCGGGAAAGGGAATGGAAAACGAAGAAATGGAAAGCCGGATCATGCTGCATTTTGAGTGTGACATCATAGTCGATTGTCATTTTGATTGCTCCTTTCTCAATATTCCCACCAGTAGCCGGTGCCGTCGTAAAATGTGAGGTATACGCCGTATTCGGTGGCTTTGATGCCTGCCACCTGATCCATGTGGATGATGTCGGCGGATTCGTTGGCAACGGCT
>ENA-ORTD01002436-ORTD01002436.1-human-gut-metagenome-genome-assembly--contig:-NODE-2436-length-10695-cov-2.156579_pt1 | contig 10695 bp, 8 predicted proteins | sample MGYA00241907_ERZ509178 | MGnify/ENA primary metagenome ERZ509178 (study PRJEB26280, sample SAMEA2338793) | human gut metagenome | biome: human gut; feature: human-associated habitat; material: faeces...
TGTTCGATCTCCTTCTGAATGACCTGTTCCAACGAATCCAGCAGTAGATCCTCCCGCAGAAACTTGTAGCTGCACCCGCTCTTTTCCAGCATGGCGGCGTAGCTGGGGCACTGGTAGTAATAGGACACGCGCTTGCCATGAGATACCTGCTTGTAGCGCACCATAGGCCGTCCACAGTCAGAACAATAGACCAACCCCTTGAGAATATTTTCACTCTTCCCCAGATAGTCATATTTCCCAAGCCGTGCATGGTAGGCGGCATTTTTCTCCGCGCATATGGCCTGTACCGCATCGAAATCCTCCCGGCTGATAATCGGCTCATGAGTGTTTTCCACGACCGTCCATTCATCCCGCGGCAGCCGCTTGTCCGGCCGCCCGGCATAAAATTCCGAGCGCCGCCGTCCCTGCACCATACAGCCCAAATAGACCTCATTGCGCAGAATATTCTTGACGGACTTGACTATCCACGGCTTGTACCGGGCGAAGCGTTTATCCAGGATGATGCCCTTCTGGTAACGATAACAGCCAGGAGAGGGCACTCCGGCTGTGTTGAGCCAGCGGGTGATGGCGGTGTCGCTCTGACCCTCCAGCTTACGCCGGAAGATCTCGCGTACCACCCCGGCGGCCTCCGGGTCGATGACAATACGGTGTCCGTCCGCCGGATCTTTCCTGTATCCGTAGGACGCAAACGCACCGATAAATTCTCCGCGCCGCATCTTTTCCCGCAGCACCGAGCCGGATTTGCGGGAAATATCCTTGGAATACATCTGATTGACCATATTTTTCAGTGCTACGGTCAAACAATCGGCGGTCGTGGCGTCGGCGCTGTCATAGCCATCCGAGATGGAGATGAAGCGCACACCCATGAAAGGGAAAATGTGCTCCAGATAGTTGCCGGCCTCTACATAGTCCCTGCCAAAACGGGAGAGGTCTTTCACCACGATACAGTTAGCCCTGCCGCTTCGGACGGTTTCCATCATTGTCTCAAAGCCGGCCCGGTCAAAGTTGGTGCCGGTTTGCCCATTATCTTCAAAAATGCCAACGAGCTGCAGTTCCGGAGCGTTCACTATGTACTGCCGAAGCAGTTCCTTTTGATTTTGCAGCGCCTCGCTGTCGGCGCGGTCCCTTGTTTCAAAAATGGACAGCCGGGCATATCCCACGGCCAAATAGGTTGGAGCAGGAGAAGGGAGCGGCTTGGACGGTACGGCCACAGCGGCCTGCCCGCTGTTTTCCGCCCGGATTTGGTCCTTGCGTGATTTTCTCGCCATCGCTTACACCACCTCTCTCAGCGGCAGAGGAGCCGCTTCTTCCGAGGCAAAGAGCATGGCGTTGGCAAACTGCTCCTGGTAACGGAACACGATCTCAATGCGTCCGCCCTCGTAGACCAGAATCCGCTCCACCAGGCGTACCAGGACCTCCCGATTCAGCGTTTCCAACTGCCCAAACTGCTTGAAGTGCTGAATCCACGGACTGTCCGGGGTGCTGCTCTCCAATATCCGGTCAAGTTCCTGCTGCTGAGCCTCAATAGCCCGCTCAACCTCCTCACAATCACGGGTAAAAATGCGCTTGAACTCATAAAAGTCAGCCCTGGAAACTTCTCCGGCGGCATAGCGCCGATAGAGGGAGTCCCGGATGTCCTGCTTTGTGACCAGTTCCTGGCGCAGCGCCTCCAGTCGTTTATCCAGCTTCTCCGCCGCTACCTTCTGCAACGGCCGGCGGGCAATGGCTTCCAGCGCCCCATTCAGCTCTATCACGGTGCGGATATGGAGATTGATCCCCTCCAGCACGGCCTGCTCCAGCTTGGTCTCGCTGATGGTGTGGGGCGAACAGGCAGCGGTATCGGAGCGATGGGTGATACAGGCATAATAGTGGTAGGTTTTGCCGTCATAATAGGTGGTCTTGCGCACCATGCCGCCCTTGCAGTCCCCACAGCAGAGAAGACCCGCAAACGGATGCACCGCCTTTTTCCCGGGAGCTGTGCGGGTATCCGTCCGCATCAGGCGGGCCGCAAGGTCAAAGTCCTCCCGACTGATGATAGCCTCATGGGTATCCTCCACGCGCATCCACTCTTCAGGCGGCCTGTAAACGACGGTTTTGACCTTATAGTTGGGAGTGGTTCGCTTTCCCTGCTCCATGACACCGAGATAGACCTCGTTTTGCAGAATACGCCGCACAGCCGTGGCCGACCACCTGGTTTTATTGTGGACACGATAGCCGGACTTATATTTCATGCCCCTGCTCCGCTTGTATTCCATTGGAGAAGGAACACCCAGAGTGTTGAGTTCATCGGCAATGGCCTGGCAACTCATGCCGGAGATCCGCCGGGCGAAAATCTCCCGTACCACGTCGGCGGCCTCGGGGCCTACCACCAATCTGTTTTTATTCTCCGGGTCTTTGGAATAGCCGTAGGCTGCGAAGGAGCCGATGAACTCCCCGTTGCGCCGCTTGACATCAAAATGGCTGCGCACTTTGATGGACGTGTCCCGGCAGTAAGAGTCGTTGATCAGATTTTTAAAGGGCAGGATCAGGCTGCTGGAGGCGTCCAGATGGGCGGTATCGTAGCTGTCGTTGATGGCGATAAAGCGCACGCCTAGGGCGGGGAACAGTTTTTCAATATACCGGCCCGCCTCGATATATTCCCTGCCAAAGCGGGAGAGGTCCTTGACAATGACGCAGTTGACCTTCTGTTCCCTGACCGCCTCCAACATCTCCTTGAAATAGGGCCGCTCGAAGTTGGTGCCGGTGTAGCCGTCATCGTAGCCCTCCATCACCAGCTTCAGCTCCGGGTGCTGTCCGATATAGCTGTGGATCAGGTCCCGTTGGTTTTTGATGCTGTCGCTCTCTATTTTATCGCCGTCCTCTTTCGAGAGCCGGCCGTAGGCATAGCAATAAAAAAGCTCCATGAAAATACCTCCTGACTGATTCCGCAAATGCGGTCATAAGCCAGAAAAGATCATGAAGCAAAAATCCTTATTCTGATTTAGTCCGCATTTACTATATCATCTTTTCCGCTCCCTGTAAAGCGTAAGTTTTGGCGGCGTTGTCCTTTAGAATGTCTGCACAGCGTTCTCCTCCACCGTGCCGTATTGTTCCCGCCACTGCTCCGGCGTCAGGTTTGACCGCTCATAGCAGAACAGGCGGCCCAGCACACACTCCCAGCCGCGCCGGGCGCAAATATCGCCGTTTGGCGTTTTCATGGTATATCGCTCCCAGGAAGTCCTGCGCCGTCCTGTTTCGGCATCCTCCGGAGCGACACCGGAACGTTCATATTCGTAAAGGAGCCGTACCGCACGGTCATAGCCATACCGGGCCGTTACGGAACCGTCTTCATGAAAAATCAGGCTGCCCGTGAAGCCGGGCGCAACTGGATCGTCCCGCATGGCGGTCGCCTCATAATTTTTCCAGGCACTCCTCCAGCACTGACTGGAGGGATGCCGTGCCGGCAAAGCTGGTTTTAACCAAAAGATCGCCGCAGCGGTAGACGAAGGGGTTCCCATTCATCTGCCGCGCCACGTCCAACAGGCGCTCGGCGGGCGAGAGGTCGGGGTTCACCGTGATGCCGCGGATATCCGCAGCCGTGGCCGGATCGATCTCCCGAATGTCCACGTCTTTTAGCTTTTGATATTCTTCCGCTGTAATTGTTCCTTCTCGCATGGCAATCTCCTCCTTGTCCTATCTATGTTTAACGATATGAGGCGGAGGGGTTGGCTATGACGCCCACCCCTGGGCAAAAGGAAATGCCCCCCGGAGGTCCGGAGAGCATTTCCTTTTTTGACAGCCTAATGATACCATGATTGGATGCGAAATTGCAAGCCATCTAAAGCCACAAATATGGCACAGCTTTCACGAAGGAAAGGCGAAGTAGAGCCACAGCCGCTCAATTCAGCTTGGCGGTAAAGGCATACATCTCCGCAAGAGCGTCAATGGCCTTGGCTTTAATGTCCTGTACCCTCCGCACAGATACCCCGAGTTCACGGGCCACCTGTTCCTGCGGAGCTTTCTCCAGGTAGGCTTTCCGTAACACCTGCTCCTGGCGGGGCTCCAGCAGAGACAGGTAATAGTTCAGTCTGTCCTGCTCCTGTTCCAGCTCCAGCAGCTGAGCAGAAATCTCATGGAAGGTCTCGGCGTTGAGCTGCTTGGCCCGGTCCTGGTAATTCAGTGCGATGTAGAGCGTCTTGTTGGAAATATGCCCCTCCGGACGGCCCAAGCCCTCTTGGTGTGCAAAATTCATCGCCCCGATCAGGTCTTTCTCCGTGACCCGGGCCGGGTGAGCCAGTTCGTAACGCAGCAGAGCGATCAGTCGGGCTCGCTTGTGGTAATTGTCCAGCAGTTCCAGCACACGATTTTTCATCTCCGTATTCATAAGTCAAAATCCTTTCCAGTCAAGTTTTCATCCGGGCTTCGCTGAACACCCTTGACTGGGGGACCCCTGCACCTGAGAGGCCAACCAAAGCGAAAGAGACGCCAATCCGAATGACGCGGCTCGCCACGCTTCAGATACGCACGGAATGATACCGGACTATCGCTTGATCGGGCAGGCGGAGGCTTTTCTGACCGGTCTGCCCGCTCCCTGCAATGGCCGCGACAAAAGCAGAGCGCCGCCACTTTTCTTCTCGGCACGGAATGTCGCGGCGCACCCAAACGGAGGACTCTCTCAATACGATGGACATTCTGCCCCATCGCGTACCCCTCTTCCGCTTACGCGGCCGGTACATGGCGGAAAATCTTATCCTCACAGCTCAACGGAACAGCAGTTTGCCGCCAGGAAGCGGCCGCCCCGCCGAGCAGCTTCTGTCCAGTTTTGAGGAATCCTGTCGAAAAAGTCAGGCGCGCATACTCCCTTTTCGGGATATGCGCGCCTGTGCAGATGACCTCATGGACTTGTCGATATTCCGTTGTTCCCGCATATCCGGCACATCTCCTGATCCTGCGTTTTGCAATACAGCATTTTGGATTTTTCTGCCATAAACAGGATTATATCAGAGAAAAGGGGCGGGAGAGGGGACTGAGAGAGCCGGGAAAGGGGGAGATTTCGCGTTATTTCGACGCCGCTCGACCCTGCGATATAAAAACGCTTACCCCGCGAATCGGTATCCGACGCCGCGGACATTTTGTATATATTCTTTAGGCGCCTGGGTCAATTTTTTTCTGAGCGCTTTGATGCTGGACTTGACCGATTCATCCACGTTGTAGTCCGCCTCGTTATGCCAGACGTTGTGATAGATCTGCTCTCGTGTAAAAACCTGGCCCGGGTGGCTGGCCAGAAAGTACAGCACGTCAAACTCTTTTCGGGTCAGCTCCAGCCATTTTCCTTTCAAGACCACCTGACGATGGATTGGATCAATCGTCAACTCCATGCCGAAGGTCAAGGTATAGCAGCGCTTTTCCGAATGCCCCAATCCCAGGTAGAATTGGACGAGAGCACGGGACTGGGCGATAAAATGCCGCAATTCAACCGGCTTTTGGGCGCAAACTGTTGCGCCCAGGGAGAAAAAATTGATTTCTTCCTCAATGGACAGCCCATTTGTGAGCACCAGGATCGGGACCGGCTTGGTCCGGCGCATCATTTGAAGCAGTTTTTGACTGTCCACATCCTCCAGACAGCTATCCATAATGACCAAGCAGTATCGCTGCCTGATATAACTGTCCAGCGCGTCCGCCGCAGTCAGAAAGTATTGAATGTTTGTGGTGTCGTCCTGCATGATTTCCTGAAATCTTCTGCAAAAAGAGAGGTCGTCGCACATTAAGAGAATTTGTTTCCGCATCGCATAGAATTACCTCAAAAACGGAATTTTGTTATTTATTGTTAGTTATTGCAAACTAAGTATAACGCTTTTGTCGGTATGGGTCAAGACAAAATCAAAATTACACGCTGATTAAGGCGGAAAACGTCGCTGCTTTGCGGTTTATGAAAGCAGTATAAGCAAAATTGCGGAGCGAAAGACTCCTTAACGACGTTTCTGCCTACAATGCGTATTTTTTGATCAGATAGTCGAAAAAATCCTTAGCCTCATATACCGCTTTATCCGGGAGTTTTCGTTCTGTCAGCGCCTTGGGAATCTCCAACCCGGAAACACCGCTCACCACCCGGCGGAATACTATCCGCCGGTCGGCCAGCCGAAGACGCATAATACGGTAGCCCTGACTGAGCCATGCGCTGGAGATACAATATTCCCGGTCTGACGGAGTAATGGCGTGGAAGGGAAACTCCAGCTCCCAGAGGGCGGAAGTCATTCCAGCGGCTTCATCAAACCACCATGCCTCACAAAAATAGGCTTCCCAGTCCAGACGGTCCCCGATGATCTCTTCAATGTCTGAAAAAGTCAGCGTGACTGGTGAGCGGCTGCAGAGCCGGAAAAACTCCCGCAGCGGATAATAAGGGTCCTCCACCTCCGGTAGTTCCGTCACCTCATCCAGCAGTGCGATCACATCCACACCTGTATCTGCGGATTCGTCTCTCACAATATCATAATTACACCGTTTATGGATGTACGCCATATTCTGCGGCTTGTGTCCGTTCCCTGGCTTGATCTCCACCAGCTCAATTTCCTGATCCAGAAGCATAGGTAGGCCGCAGTAATAGCACTTCCCAGACTGGTGTATCCAGACGGCGCGCCGCTGGCTGCCGCTTACCTTTTGATCGTCTCGGTGGTGCTGAAGCCATAAGTAGTATTCCTGGTCCAGGTAAGGATGAAAACCCGTGCGGATGGCTTTGTGTTCCGCCAGATTCAGTGCCGACAGCCGAAGGACCTGGATGCTCTTTTTATTTTGAACGGCAAAGATATGCTTACCCTGGCTGGTACGGAACCAATACCTTTTTCGGATATGCTCCCACTGCCGTTTTGGATGGAGCTGCCGCATCTTTTTGACCAGCAAGCCCTGCACTACCGTGTCGATTCGCCGGAAGGCATCATAAGCGTCCGTGACGCGGTGATAATTCCCCCAGCCGGACAGCCTGCGGTTGAGACGTTGGATCAGAGTCTTCTGTGAGCCATGGAAATTCAAGATAAATTCAGACAGCCTTTGCTCAAAATCGTTGACCGCCTTCTGTGAAGGGCGGACCATCAAGACCTCATCTTTCCGTTCGTAATGACGGGAGAGGAAGTCAAACCCGACCGCAAGATGAAATACCCCGGTTTTATCCATGTTCAGCTTCAGTCCACGCTCCGCCAGAAAATTGTTTAGCAGATCCAGCACGGCGATCCCATCCGCCAAGCTGCGCACTGCTACGATAAGGTCGTCGGCGTAGCGGATTAGATTCCCATTTTTGTAATCAATCTTTCCGTCTGGGTAAAGGTGCTCATAGAGGTATCGTTGAAGCCCGTCCAGCGTCATATTGCCCAAGATCGGAGACAGCGTGGCCCCCATGGAAATGCCCTGCTCGGAGGGAAATAGTTCTCCGGCAAACACGGCCCCCGCCCGCAGAAACTCCCGCAGCACCTTGGCGTCCATGGGAATATGCTCCAAAAGCCATTTGTGGCTGATGCTATCATAACAGGCTTTTACATCGGCGCGGACCACCCAATCGGGCGCATTGTCTCCTTCAAACGCGGCGCAGATATAGGCGTGGGCGTCGAACATAGACCGGCCTTTGCGAAAGGCGAATGATTTTCTGTCTGCGGTAGATTCGGCCACCGGGGCCAGAGAGTAGGCATACAGCACCTGCATTGCTTTGTCGTAGGCGACCGGAATATGGATACGCCGCTCCTTCCCACGTTCTGTCACAATAATCCGGCGGTAGGGCTTGGCGTGGTATCCGCGGGAAGTCAGAGACAGGGCCGCCCGCATCTTTTCCGCGTCGGATTTCCAGCGCACACCGTCTACACCTGCCTCGGAGTTGATCTGCACCACATGGCGCACCGCCAGGACCTTGGCGGGCAGAGAGCGGACGATTTGCTTCTGGAGCGCGATCACGGCCTCGAAGTCCCGGCTGTATGCTGCGCGGGCCAGCCGCTGCTGGGTCCGCAGCAGCTGATCCTCCATCTTATCCCAGTCAATGGTACGCCACATAACCTCCATGTCCTCATCGGACAGTTCCTTCCGCGGCGGAGCGGCCTACAGCGTCATGGAAATGGGGCAGTGATCAGACCCCAGAATATCGGCGTGATGTTCCATACGCTGGACCGAGGGGAACAGGCAGTCAGACACCAAAAAATAATCCAGGCGCCATCCCCGGTTTTCCAGGCGTTTATTCAGTCGATTGGACCACCATGTATAGGCACCCGATTTTTCCGGGTTGAGTGCCCGAAACACATCCACATAGCCGCAGGCTAGTAGACACTCCATGCCCTCCCGTTCATCGGAAAGAAAGCCGGGCGGGTCTTCCTCATTTCGGAGGTTTTCCGGGTACACATCCAAATACTCCCTGGCTACATTGAAATTCCCACAGATGATGGCTGGCTTGTCCAGGCCGTTCAGAAACCCCAGCAGCGCCCGGTCCCACTCGATCCGGTAATCCAGCCGCTCATCTGAGCCTTGGGAGTTGGGAACATACACAGTGACGACGTAAAAAGAGGGATATTCCAGGGCAATCAGCCTGCCTTCGCAGTCGAGCCGGTCGATCCCAAACCCATACCGCACAGAACACGGTTTCTTTCTGGCGAGAATCAGGGTCCCGGAATAACCGCTCCGTTTTGCCAGATTCCAGTATTGGAAGTACCCCGGTGCGTGCAGAGGACAGTTTGTCCGCACCTCCTGGCAGCATACGATGTCTGCCTTGAGCCGGGAAATTGATTTGAGAAATCCTTTGCGCTTGCAAGCGGCGAGCCCGTTTACATTCCAGGACACCAGCTTCATGGTGCATCCCTCATTTCCTGCATATTCCATCTTCTTTTATCATAACGCACGGTGCGCCTAAGACCAAATAGAAATGCAAAAAATGATAATCACATATTCCAAATAGAACATCGACATTTGGGATTTTGCTTTGACCGATGAGGAAATGGGAAAAATCGCAGCCAAGGATCTGGGTCACAGCGAAATCGTGGATCACGATGATCCCGGCTTTGTTAAGAGACTCTGTGATATGAAGGTTCACGGCTAAAAAGGCCAAAACGCTTGGGAAAACTTGATGCAGATCTTCTGCAAAAAAAGAGGACGCTGGGAATTCGTAGTTCTCAGCGCCCTCTTTCTGTTTGTAGACGATAAGGCGATACCACCGCCTTTCAGGTCTCACGCCTTTCAGTCAAACCCTGCCACGGCAAATAAGACCGGCCAGACAACATGAAGCCCAGATACCTTGAGAAATGCACCCCGGTTCGCATAGCACATTGGGAAGCCTATCACAGTGACGCAGCAAGGTGCTGGATACCCTTCCAGTTCTGCGGGACTGGTGGTGGGTTCATTCTGCTGATTTTGAAGCGGATGTCCGTTCCAGCGTAAGTGCGGGAAAGCGGATCGCCATTCGGAAATATCGGCCATATTCAGACTCCGCCTCCAGCTTCAGCTTGAGGTCGTCCGCCATCCGCTGCGTCAGGTACAGCCCCATGCCGGTGGCCTTCTTCCTGTGGGCGGCGGAGTCGCCGGTGAAGCCCTTCTGAAAGATGTAGGGGAGGTCGTGGGCTTTCACACCGACGCCGTTGTCCGTGACGGAAAGGATGGTCTCGCCGGCGGTATGCGCCAGGGACAATGTCAGTACCGGCGTCTCTCCACTGTACTTGACGGCGTTGCCGATGATCTGTCCCAGCATAAACCGCAGCCCACGGCGGTCGGTAAAGACAATTTCTGTCCCGACTTGATTTTGAACGGAGAACCGCTTCTCCTCCAGCAGCGGGGCGTAGTCCTCCAAAACCTCCTCCAGGATCTCCTGAAGAGGAACATCCTCAAAGAGATAGTCCTTGGTAGTGCTCTTCAACCTGGCATAGTAGAGCATCTGGGTAATATCCTCCTGGAGCTGGCCGCGCACATAGTCCAGCCTGGTATGCAGGTCGAGTGGGATCTCGTCCGCCCGGTTATCCAGGATCATTGTCAGCAGGGACAGCGGTGTTTTCGCCTCATGCGCCCACCCCTCCACATATTCTTCATAATCCTGAACCGCTTCAGAGAGGTTTCCCAGCTTGAGACGGTATTCCCGCAGGACAGCCGCCAACAGACGGAGCGATTCTCTTTCCTGCCGGCTGACCGCATGGAGCAGCCGCTCCTCGTTTACGGCGTCCGGGTCTGTGAGAAACGCCTGAAACAGCCGCTCTCTTTTCCGCTCCCTCCATCCGGTGTAGAGCAGTATGAAGGCAAACAGCCCCAGGCTCCACAGCAGGATCACGCCTGCCAGAGCCTGAAATGCCCGAGCGTCGGAAAGCCACAGGAGCAGCACGGCGAAACAATCCACGGACAGCAGCGCCGCCAGCCAAAGAGCGTGTCGGCTCAAAAGCCCCCTCAGCCGCTTCATGGCGCCACCGGCCCTTCCAGGCGGTAGCCCACACCCCGGACCGACACGATTTTCTGCCTCATGCCCAGTGACGCCATGGTCTTTTTCAGCCGGGTGAGGTTGACCTGCAGCGCGTTCTCGTCGATAAATTCCGTGGTGCCCCAGAGCGCATGACAGAGTTGTTCCGCTGTTGTCAGCTCTCCGGTAAGAAGGACTTCCAGCAGTTTTCCCTGATTTTTAGGCAGCACGACCGAGGTGTTATGGATATAAAGGGTGTAGGTGCCCCTGTCCAAAAGGAAACCGTCCCCCTCCAGAAGATTGGCGCGCCCCTC
>ENA-ORTD01002446-ORTD01002446.1-human-gut-metagenome-genome-assembly--contig:-NODE-2446-length-10661-cov-4.602018_pt1 | contig 10661 bp, 5 predicted proteins | sample MGYA00241907_ERZ509178 | MGnify/ENA primary metagenome ERZ509178 (study PRJEB26280, sample SAMEA2338793) | human gut metagenome | biome: human gut; feature: human-associated habitat; material: faeces...
ACCCGGACGCCGGAGCAACGGGCAGCACTCCGGCTGCTGGTGCATCAGTTGCAAGTGAAATTCCCCGGTTGCCGGGTGTGCGGCCATCGTGACCTGTCACCGGACCGCAACGGGAATGGAGAGATCGAGCCGGAGGAGTGGATCAAGGCATGTCCGTGCTTTGAGGTAAAGGAGGAAAGTTTTCAGGAGTAATCAATCATTTAGTGATGATTGCCTAGTAATCAATCATGTAAAGAGTCGGAAAGGAGGTGTGTAAAGTTATGGCAGTCAAAAGATCCCTCTGGGATACCATTTTGAAAGTAGTCATCGCGGTGGCTTCGGCAGTGCTGGGAGCGCTGGGCGGTAATGCGATGAATCTGTAAGTTCGTAAATCACAGGTGTACAAAACAGGAGGCTAGTTTTATTCATAATAGAACGAAGCGATAGCATTTTGTATAACCTGTGATTTTTATTTAAAAATAAGCTTATTGCAATTAATATAAAAACAGCATATGAAAAATAGTTTTAAATATCATAATTTGAATCAGTATTGTACTGTGTTAACATATACATCGGGACCAACAGAACGAAAGATACGATATTTATTCATGTTTCTTTTTACTTTCCTCTTTCAGCCTATATTTTCGCAGTCAATGCTAAAATATGATACTCCGAGTCCGGGAGTTGGTTCATTGCTACGAGTACAGTCACTGCCGGTTGACTTGCAAATATTGCTATCCCTCTGTATTCCATAGCACTGAAAAATTATTCTTACGATATACAATTGCTATATAATTCGGAAGGCAACAAAGTTGATCTTCCTGTTGGTAATGTAGGCTTAGGTTGGTCCATTACCGGTGGACAAATATACAGAGTTGCTAATGGGATGATTGATGAAGTCTATACATTTAATGAGTATATGGACAGAACTGCTAATACGAACTGGGATCAGGAATCTAATTTAAATAAATATTATAATCCTTTCATTTATAATGAAGATTATCTTCATGAGCCCGACTTGGATGAATTTATAATAAATATAGGAAAAATAAATGCTTCCTTCTTTATGTATAAAGATAAGGAAGGAGAAATACAAACAAGAATCTCATCGCAAAATAGTTCGTACTTTAAGGTAAAGGATGTGAAAGTTGGGAAAATACCTGATGTGTTACTTGCAGATACGGAATGGACTAATGCTCATCTAAACAAAACATATCATCCCAAGTTGTATATCGAATCCAGACCTGTGTTGATTACAGAAATAACAATCGTTGATTCGGAAGGACTTACCTATATCTTTGGTGGAGATATTAATAGTATTGACCTGTCTTGTGCGTATTCTAAAGATCCTGATTATGATAGTCACTATAGTGTATATGGTGATCAGATAGGGAGTCATAGTATGATTTGGGATAGTTTTCACTCCAGTTTACTAGCTACAGCATCCACTTGGCATATCAAGAAAATAATATTACCCAATCAGGAAAATCTCACTTTTAATTATGATAAAGGAAATGTAAACATCGTAGAAAGATTTGATCATCATAATATTTCTACGATTAAATTTTCCGGTGAGAATCTTAAATCCAATACGATTCCCGCTCTTTATAATCTTCCTTCCACTGTTGATCCCCAGTTTTTGCTATTAGTAGATAAGAAATATGATATAGTTTATCCATCTCTGTTAACGGGTATCAAGGCTAGTAATGGGGATGAATTGAAGTTTGTTTCCTCAAAAAGGAACGATTTAGCGACTGACGGTTTCTATGACCAACAGAAATTATTTTTAAAAGATAACTATGGAGCTGTTATTGATAAAATAAAAGAGAAGGCCTATTCCTATAAACTGGATGAAATTAAAGCGACAACAAAAAATATTAAATTCTACTATACAGACCAGCAGAGCGAACGGCTGAAACTTGATTCTTTATTGGTCAACAATACTGAGAAGTATAAATTTCAATATAACACATTGAAATTACCGGCTTTTAATCAGATGTTAACTGACAACTGGGGATATTATAATGGTAAGAAGTATCTTTCTCAGATAAACTCTCAACGTTTTGATGCTCTTTATAATTACAGACAACCGGATTCGACTTATGTGAAAGCTGAAATCCTGGAGGGAATAACCTATCCTACAGGAGGGAGAGTTGGTCTGGAATATGAATTGCATCGTTACTCAAGAATATCTACACAATATCCATTCGGGATAAAACAGGAAAATGGAATGGCGGGTGGAGTGCGGATAAAAAGAGTTATTTTTTCGGATAATAAGGGCTCATCCGAAAAGATAACGAAAGAATATTTGTATCAAAATGAAGATAATTCTTCCAGTGGTATTTTGTCAGTTGTTCCCCGATATGTCACAAATGGTACTGGTACTGTTGATTATGACTTTAAATATACTCATTTGAAGGGCCCGTATTCTTATAGCAATAAGTCTACTACCAACATAAATTGGACTGACGGTTTTCATATTGGATACTCTAGAGTGATAGAAAAACTATTTGATGGTTCAAAGACTGTCTATTCTTTTGCAAACTATGATCGGGTACAAGACGAGCCTTCTACAGCTGACTTTACTTTAGGTATGAATAACGATATGTATAATAAATATACATCGAGAAAACTTGATCGTGGCCTTTTGAGATCTGCAGATTATTACAATGCGTCACAGAAACTGATAAAGAAGGAAGCATATACCTATCATTCGGATTTGTCAGATTACCTTAAAACAATTGAGCGGTACGCACTTATGAATACTCTTCCTATACGGGTCAGTGCCAACAAGATATACACCTATTTCCCTTTCTTACAAAAGAAAGAAACAATTCTTTATACAGATCATGATTCTATACATGAGACGGAAGAATATGAGTACAATAAGTATCGTTTGCTGACATGTACGAGAAAGTATATTAATAATCCGAATGATAACAGTATGTTGGAAGCGAGAACTAAATATATTTCCGACTTGATGGAAGAATATGATAGTGTAACTTCCGGTTCCATTTCCTCCGGCTCTCCATTGAAAGTCTATGATACTATGAGAGCACAAGGATTGTTGTCTTATCCTGTAGAAACTGTTGTTAAGCGGAATGGAAAAGTTACTTCTGCCGAAGTGATGACATATAAGCTGTCTGATCAGTTTGCCGTTCAGGATAAACAGTATAAGTTGGAAAATGATGTGCCGTTAAGCGACTACTCCTCTTTCAAACTGCTGAACTCGGCTCAATATTCTATGGACAATCGATGTGCGCTCGAGATGGAATATCTTGATTATGATTCATACGGTAATCCGGCCAATATAGCAGATAAGGCTGGTGTCAAGACGGCTTATATATGGGGATATAAAGGCTTGTATCCTGTGGCTAAAGTGGTAAATGCCCGAAATACTTTCAAGTCCGTTCCTCAATATAGGGATGAGAGAACGACTAAGTACGTAAACCTGAAATACAGTTCATTGTCGGCTAATGTGAAATCGTATAACTTTTATACATCAAAAGCGGGTGATGTTGAAATAGTCCTTGCCGGAGCGTTAGGATTTAACTGGTATGTATCAGGACATCTTGACAATAAGGCTTTCAATCTGGTTCAGATGAGAAGCTCTGATAACATGGGCAAGCCTTGGACTGACTATCAAAATGCCTATACGTACAGTGCAACATTCTATGTCTCTGCCGGTTATCATACATTTAGTATTCTTAGTACTGATGCGTGTAAGGAATCGTCAGCAAATGTATATGACGGAGATATTCATTTCTCTTATTGGACAAGAAAAAGTATTGCTCCCGAGACAAGTGGTACAGATGATGTATTCTATGAGAACTTTGAAACCACTCATTTACGTCCTGCTTCTTTCGGATATCATAGTAATAATAGTTGTATCGGTCCTTATACGGTGTCTTTAGTGACGAATCCGGAAAGGAAATATGTAATAGATTATCAGGTCTTTAAGAATGGGAAGTGGGAGTATATGAAGCATGATTTTGTCAATGGTCGGGATTCAATAAATGAAGGAGTATACCCTATAGACGATGTACGTGTATATCCTAAGGATGCTTCGATAACTACATATGGCTATTATCCTCTCATAGGATTGAGGAGTGCGACTAATGAAAGGGGAGTAACGGAGTCTTATAGATATGATGACTTTAGCAGGCTGGTATCTGTGATGGATAACGATATGAATGTCGTTAAGGAATATGATTATTTTTATCAGAATCAATCCGTAGAACCTGAATTGACTTATTATAATGAGCAAATCAGAGAAACTTTTACCCGGAATACTTGTGACGCATCTTTAGGAGAAATGGGGGAATCTATCGATTATGTAGTGCCTGCAAAGAAATATAGTTCAACTTTATCACAGGAAGACGCTAATCAGAAAGCCTATATCGATTTGCGGAATAATGGTCAGCAATATGCTAATGAGCATGCAGAATGTAATTCGAATATAATCGTGTCTGTTTATAATCCCATGGAACAGGATTATTATCTGACGTTTGATTGGGGAGTTCAGGGAAGCATCGTTACCGATTATTACGAAATACCACCCAGCCGCAAAATCGCTGATACGGGAGATGTACTCAAAGACTATGAGCCTATTAAGGTTTACGTACCCAGAAGATTCTATAGAGATACTCGGGTTGCACCTCAAGATGATCATTGGGCATATGAGGAGCCTTCTATAAAATCCACTCCTTATGCTTTCGATATCAACTATAACATTGAGTATTATACCGGTCATGAAGATATATACGTTATAGGCGGCTATCCTTTTGCTTATTAATTCTCTTTATTAAAAACAATCAGATATGAAGAATTTTTTATATTGTATGTTTATAATGACATTGCTATCCATTGATAGTAACGCTCAACCGGGTAATTCTATCAGTGAATTACGTAAAAGTGATCTATGGACTGATTTGGGAGAGATTCTTGAACCAGTGATTGTTCGCGAGACTTATGATACCAGAAATGGGACAAACAATTATGGGAATGAGAATAATGATATTTATTTCTCTTTTTCTATATATCGCCCAACCCTCATTGTTTCCCATTTCAATGGATCGAGCTTAGAGGATGTTGAAGCTCATTTGCTGTATTTCCCATTAAGTGAACCTATGGATAATCTTGTTGATGTGGGAGACCCTGTTACATCGGGTAATTATGTAGAAAAGATGGAGGAGAAAATAAAATTACTACCTTACCTGAATCTTCATTTGGAAGAGAATATTGGTCATGGAGTGATTGGATCACTTTTTGTACAAATACTGCAGCCTGGTTATTATATCTTTCAGTGTGAAGGAGCATCAACATTTGGGAATGATTATAATGGAGAAATTACTAGTAATATCTATATTAATCCTTTGGGAACTTCTATGGAAGCACCGATGGAAATAGGGGACTTCTCGGATGATTTTAACTATCATTTCTCTGGTTTGTTTGATTTTGACGATTCGCAGGAATTGTTCTTTTCTGTAAGGTTGAACTATCCAATGGAAATTAATCTCTCTCCGGAACAAACGGTTGAGTCTTTCCATTCAATAGAAATAATGGAAAAATCGGGTGCAATACTGGCAACAAGCGATGGGAGTCAATTGATAAAAAAAGCAATGCTTGATGCAGGAGATTATGTGATACGTTCGTTTATTAAAGCGAAAAGAAATATACAGCTAAATATATCAGGTAGTACAGACATCCTGAAAGGAGATAAAAAAGAAAAACCGATTGATATAGACTCTGTGATATTACCATTAGATTTTCAGGATACATTCAATACGGAATTTTTTACTGATTTCTATCATGGAAATACTACATCAGATGTGTATTACCGTTTGAAAATTAACTCTCCTATGGATATTCTTGTTTCAGTTCCTTCTTCTACTGTTGAAGGAGGTGTAAATGTTTATTTGCTAAATGAGGCTGATTTTCTTAAAGGGACTTTGGATACAAATAATGATAAAAATCTTTATGTTTCAAACTTATCTGCAGGTACATATTATATTGTAGCGGAAGGCAGTAAGAATAATGGTGAGATAGCTCTCCGGGTTCAGGGATATGAGCACTTTGATAATGTACGTTCCCGTGATAAGAATTATGTTGCTACACGTACCTATACGCAGGAAACAGGTATTAGATGGCAGGATAAGACAGACTATTACGATGGTTTGGGACGTTTGGAACAATCTGTCTTGAAATACTCCCAGAGCAAGAATGATATAGTAGCCTATCAGGAATATGATGCCCAGGGACGAAGTTCCAAGCAATGGTTGCCCACTGCATTTCAAGATAATGGAGGAAAGTTCATTCTTCCTGATGTGGTAAAAAGTAAAGTGATAGCTACGTATGGTGATAACGTTCCTTACTCCCGTCCGGTATATGAAGCTTCTCCGCTGAATCGTATTCTCGAACAATACGGTCCCGGACAAGGCTGGCAGGATAATCATCATAGTGTGAAAAATACCTATCTGACCAATATGACAGGTACGGATACATTGAACTGTATCCATTTCACTGCAACGAACGTAAGTGATACTGTCATGCGAATCAGTCGCATTGGTAACTATGCGACAGGGCAACTTTATGTCACCCGTGTGGAAGATGAAGATGGTAATCCGTCTTTCGAATTTAAAGACAAACTGAATCAGCTTGTCTTAACCCGTCAGATCATACAGACCGGAAGAAATAAGGAACTATATGATACCTACTATATATATGACGATTTCGGCAATCGGGTGGCTGTACTTCCTCCGGCAGCTTCTTCCATGTTTGGAAGTGGCAGTTCCACAAGTTGGATGAGTAATACGGATGCGACGCTTCTGCAATATGCCTTTTTATACAAGTACAATAGTCGTAAACTCCAGATAGCCAAGAAACTTCCGGGTTGTAGCTGGTCTTTTTATATCTATGATAAGGGAAAGCGGTTGATTTTTTCTCAGGACGGTAAGCAGCATAGTCGTGGTGAATGGTCGTTCAGCATTCCGGATATGTTCGGACGTGAATGTTTTTCGGGGATTTGCAGGAATGCGTTGAATCCTTTTGCCGATCCGTTACTTTCTTCGGTTGTCGGTGCCTCTTGGTATTCCGGTTCTTCTTCTGCCGGTGGCAGTGGATCGTATAAAGGTTATAGCTTGTCGGGCATCACTTTGACTTCTTCCAGCTTACTTTCAGTCAAGTATTATGATGATTACTCTTTCTTGGGCAGAAACGGATTTCCGGTTTCTACAGATGCCGGTGTTTGTTATGATGTCAATGCAGAGTCGGAAGGTTTTGGCAAACGTCATTCGGCAAGTTCCCGGGATATGCTTACAGGTAATATGATAGCCTGTCTTGATGAAAAAGGGCAGTCCTATCTTTATACTGTGATGTATTATGATGATCACGACAGAGTGATACAACGTAAATCGAATAACCGTTTGAACGGCGGAGTTGAAAAAGATTATATTGCTTATAATTTTATTGGCCAGCCTACAAAGCATAAGCATATCCATTCTGCTGCAGGCAAAGCGACCCAAAGCGAAGTTTACTCATATAGCTATGATTATGCGGACCGGTTGCAAACCACCACTCACTGCTTAAATAATGGACCGGTAATGACTCTTGTCAATAATGAATACGATGAACTGGGGCGCCTGAAACATAACAGGCGGAATGGGCAATCTAATTTGCATACGAATTATGCTTATAATCTCCGTTCGTGGACTGAATCAATCAGTAGTCCTCTGTTCTGTGAGACATTATATTATAATGACACCCGTTCCAACCCAACCAATACCCGTTATTACAACGGTAATATCTCCGGTATGGACTGGAGTGTAAATGGCGATAAAAAGCGTGGTTATGATTTTTCTTATGATAATCTTTCTCGGTTGCTCTATGCGGACTATCTTGAAAATAATATTCGCAATCATAACTTTAACACTTCTTATAACTATGATAAGCAGGGGAATATAGTCTCTCTGATGCGTTCCGGAAATCAGAATACTACCTATGGAATAATTGATAATTTGACTCTAAATTACCGTGGTAATCAGCTAATAAAGGTTGAGGATACTGCATCAGATTCAAATCTTTCGGTATCATCTATGGATTTTAGGAATGGTGCGAAGCAGGATGTGGAATACTTTTATGATGAAAATGGTAATCTGATTAAAGATTTAAATAAAGGTATAGCTGATATTCAATATAATTTATTAAATTTGCCAAGACGGATTACTTTCAATGACACAAACAAATCTACTCATGAGTATGTTTATTCTGCCGATGGAAAGAAGTTATCCGTCATTCATAAATCTTCTGCCGAGAATCGTACCGATTATATAGGTAACATGATTTACGAAAATGGTTCTTTAAAACGTATATTGGTGGATGGTGGCTACATTGAAAATGGCATTTACTATTTCTATTTGCAGGACCATTTGGGTAATAATCGTGTGGTGGCTAAATCGGACGGGACAGTAACTCAAACAAATCATTATTATCCTTTCGGCATGTCGTTTACAGAGAGTACTCACGGAGATAAACAACCTTATAAATATAATAATAAGGAGTTGGATATGAATAATGGCTTGAACAGGTATGATTATGGAGCAAGGATGTACGATCCGGCTTTGGGAAGATGGCATGTGGTTGACCCGATGGCGGAGAAGTATTATTGGGAGAGTCCATATGGATATTGTGGAAATAATTCGATTAATTGGATTGATCCGGATGGACAAATGAAAGTTATTTATAATCCAGATAGAACTTATAAAGAAACGACTCATAATAATTGGTTTCACAATACCTTTATCGGACGAAAAGAGTATATTGATTACGGAGATCAGAAAGTAAATCTCTCTGAATCGGAGTTCTGGCAATGGCAGATCACAGGAAAGTATGACAATGTAGGTTCTGTATCAAGTTTAATAAGTAACTTAGAACTTACTCTTAATGAACCTCCTACAGGATTGATTGATGGAGCTGCTAAGTATGCGGCATCGTCAGTTTATTCTTTAATGAATTCTCCGAAAGTGTGGTTGACGGGTAAGTCATGGGCGGGAACATATGCAACTCCTGATGAGAGAGTAAATGGATTTATTAATGTAGCTACTCAGAGTTTTCCTGCTTCCCGTTTATTGAAACAATTACAGCCGGTTTCATGGCTAAAATTTAAATATGCCAATCCTCACATTCCTACAAAGATTAAGCATTCTGTTTATGATATGGAGATGAGAAGGTTTGATGAAATAAATCGTAATCCCAATGCGTTTAAAAAGATGAATGATGGTATAGATGGCTTTTTGTATATTAATAAAAAGAGAAAAAACGATGAGAGGTATTGATTATCTTGGTACTCTGATTATGTGGCTGGTAGTACTAATTGGTTGGCTGATAAAAGGGGGTAAAACCAATCTTCTAAAAGAGATTGCGAAAATAGATGATTCTGCAAAAAGGAATGTGGGAATAATTTTTGTAATCTTCTTTTTGGGGCCCATATTCTTAGGTGAATGTAGGGGCAATTAGGTTCTCTTTTTCTCTAACTTCGATATGAACGGGAATCTAATTCGTGAATCATATCGGAGTTAGTATGATTTTAATAGTAATTCATTGATAATAATATATGAAAAATATAGAAACAAATAAGTACTTTGCCATAATGTCCGAGAAAGATGATGTGGAATTAATGCGAATTATAACTGTAGAACGTGCGGATTATCAAGCTGATGCTGTGATTGCCGCAGAAGAAGAATTGGAAAGACGGGAAATTTCTCCATCTATGTATCAGGACTTTACAGAAGAAGTAGAAAAACTTATTAAGGTAGAAATAGAAAAGAAAGTGGAAAAACAGCATCTTCCTTTGTCAACATGGGTGAAAGTGATGGCATTTATTTTTCCCTTTCCGTTGTTTTTCATCATAGGATTAGTGCTTATATTATTCGACTATCAAATACGTGGTAAAGAACTCTGTAAATGGATATTCTTTGGATGGGTGTTCTATTTTACTCTTTTGGTGATTATGAAAATATTTCTTTAATATATTTGGGGAGTGTTATTATTAATCAAGAGTAATATTTAGGTGTTCATGAGTACTATGAGCATAGAATAATGAACTGGAGTAAAAACAAGTACCCACTGGAAATGCTATAATGCTCAATTGAATCATCCAACCTTCAAAAAATTACCTAAAGACCAACAAGATGAAATCAGACGGAGAGAATATGAATATTACATCAATCGTAATCATTAAAAGAGTAATCGGTTTTACATGTGTTATTCTATTGTTACTAACAAATGTATATGCCCAAGAAAATGAGATATCGATTGACTTGGAGTTAGTAAGTGTATGGGAGAGTGAGTATCAACCTAGTCCTCAAGGATTGATAAAGGGAGACACTCTTCCAGAAATTATTAATTTTGAATTTATCGTGTATAATCACACCGATAAAGCTCTCATGTTCGGTTCTAATAGTCATCTCTATTATCATCCGGATTGGAATAATTCAGAGTATGGAGAAATTGGTCGTTTTTTAATGATAAATGGTGCGGATACTATTTCATTATATACGAAAATGTCAGGTTTAGGTGCCAATACATTATATGATAATGAAGTTATTTGGGGATCTATAGAGAGCTTTCATGATTTAGAAACTCATCCTGTTTTTAGACCGTTTTTTAATCGGTGGAATTATGTA
>ENA-ORTD01002448-ORTD01002448.1-human-gut-metagenome-genome-assembly--contig:-NODE-2448-length-10660-cov-3.231495_pt1 | contig 10660 bp, 7 predicted proteins | sample MGYA00241907_ERZ509178 | MGnify/ENA primary metagenome ERZ509178 (study PRJEB26280, sample SAMEA2338793) | human gut metagenome | biome: human gut; feature: human-associated habitat; material: faeces...
TCGACGCTGCAAACCCGCCAGAGCGGCAATCTGCCTTTCAACTTCGGCGGCATGATCAAAAGATCAATGCCGCCTTGTTTCAAGGCACCTTGCTCGCTCTGGCGGGTTTTCGCTGTCGTTGACAAAGCGTCGGCGTTACCTCGGCTGTTGGATGTAGTCGTTGGGGCAGTTCTTAAATGACTAGTCGTTTAATGCACCAGTTTCTGTCGAGTCGGTGCTGCTTGCGGGTTGCCCGTATAATGGTTTGCGTATGAACCGCAACCAAGGAGTTCCAGTTTATGGACCAGAACCTTTTTAAATTCGACCTGATTGCCGAGGATCCGACAACGCATGCGCGTGCCGGTGTGCTGCACACCCCGCACGGCGACATCGAGACGCCGATCTTTATGCCCGTGGGCACCAAGGCAAACGTCAAGGGCATCCCCACCGAGACCGTCAAGCAGCTCGGCGCCCAGATCGTGCTTGCCAACACCTATCACCTGTCCATGCGTCCCGGCGAGGACACCATTGCCGAGCTGGGCGGCCTGCACAAGTTTATGAACTGGCACGGCCCCATTCTTACCGACTCGGGCGGCTTCCAGGTGTTCAGCCACAACGACGCCGTCAAGCTCACCGACGAGGGCGTGCGCTTTATCGTCAACGACTACGACGGCCGCCACGTGTTCTGGACGCCCGAGGACAACATGGAAATCGCCATGAAACTCGGCTCCGACATCTGCATGCAGCTGGACCAGTGCCCGGGCTATCCCGCCACGCGCGCCTACGTTGAGCGCGCCGTTGAGCTGTCGAGCATGTGGGCCGAGCGCTGCTATAAGGCGCATACCCGCGATGACCAGGCGCTCTTTGGCATCGTCCAGGGCGGCATGCACCTGGACCTGCGCCTGCGTTCGCTGCGCCACCTGGAGGAGTGCGGCGACTTCCCGGGCTACGGCATCGGTGGCTACTCGGTGGGCGAGGACCACGAGACCATGTTCGAGACGCTGGCATCGCTCGCGAGCGAGTACATGCCCAAGCACAAGCCGCGCTATCTGATGGGCGTCGGCAACCCCACCACCCTCGTGCGTGGTGTGGGTGTGGGCATCGACATGTTCGATTGCGTGCTGCCGACGCGCACCGGCCGCATGGGTACGGCGTTTTCGAGCGAGGGTCGCCTCAACTTCCGCAACGCCCGCTTTGCGCACGACGACGGTCCCATCGATCCCACCTGCACCTGCCCGGTGTGCACGGGCGGCTACAGCCGCGCGCTCATTCGCCACATGGTCACGCAGAAGGAGATGCTCGGCGGCATTCTGCTTTCGATGCACAACATCTATTACCTGCTCAACCTTATGCGGCGTGCCCGCCAGGCCATTATCGAGGGCCGTTACGGCGCGTTCGTGAGCGACTGGATGAACAGCCCTGCGGCGGTGGATTACTAAGAGCTGCGGCGGGCGCGCTTGCGGGGCGCGAGCAACGGCAAAGGCCAGGTGGCGATCGGTCATCACGTTTGCTAACACCGTCTGCGCGACCGCTGACCGATAGCTTGCAAGCACTTGATGCATCGTGGGTACCATACCGAATAGTTGATGCTCGGGCGGGTGTTTGACGCATGGCGTCGACCCCGCCCGTTTCTATTTTCGATAGGAGTACCCCATGATTAAGAACGAGAACGTCGAGGGCGAGCCGGCCTACGACGAGACGTACCGCCGCGGTCCCGTGGTCATGCGCGGCCCCATGATTCCTAAGGACAACACCTACGCCAACCTGCTGGCGCCCGAGGATTCAACCGACTGGCTGCACGCCGACCCCTGGCGCGTGCTGCGTATTCAGGCAGAATTTGTCGATGGCTTTGGCGCGCTTGCCGAGCTTGGTCCTGCAGTGACCATCTTCGGCAGTGCCCGCACGCCCAAGACCGATCCGCTCTACAAGGCGGCGCGCACCGTCGGTCGCAAGATTGCCCAACGTGGTGTGGCGGTTATCACCGGCGGCGGTCCCGGCGTTATGGAGGCAGCCAACAGGGGGGCAGCGAGCGCCAACGGCAAGTCGGTCGGCCTGGGTATCGAGCTTCCGCACGAGCACGGGCTCAACAAATACGTGAACCTCGGCATGGACTTCCGTTACTTCTTTGTGCGCAAGACCATGTTCGTCAAATACAGCTCGGGTGCCATCGTGTTTCCCGGTGGTTTTGGCACGCTCGACGAGATGTTCGAGGTGCTCACGCTGGTGCAGACGCACAAGGTCAAGCGCATGCCCCTCGTTTTGGTGGGCGCCGAGTACTGGCAGGGCCTGTTCGACTGGCTCAACGGCCCGGTGATGGACGCCGGTATGATCAGTCCGCTCGATCCGGAGCTGGTGCACATCACCGATGACCTCAACGAGGCTGTCGACATCGCCCTGAGCGGGCTGATGTAGGGTAGCTAAAATGGGACGGGGCTAAAAAGACCGGTGCGTAACGTTACATGCCAGTCTTTTTAGCCCCGTCCCAAATGAACTGCTTCTAAGTTGCGGTGGAATAGGGATTGATTTGCGGCTGATAAGCCAAAAACAGTCTCTATTCCACCGCAAGTGGTAAAGGTGCCCCTAGTGGATGGGCTGGTAGCGGGGGCATTAGCTGATGGCGATGGCGTCGACGCCTACGTGGGTGGCAATGGTGCAGCCGATGGGGCCGGTGCCGGCGTCTACGTAGTTCTGGCCTGAGAGCGCTTGGTTGACGAGTTCCTGCTCCTCGGCAGCACCGGTCGTGAGCACGCGCACGCTTGAGCCTGGGTGCTCGGACAAAAATGCGAGGCAGTCGGCCATGGTGTTCGCAACGATGCGCTTGGCTCCGCGGCCCTTCTTGATGGCCTTGATCTCGCCCGATTTCCACTCCGGCGAGACGGCCAGGCGAATGTTGAGCATCTGCGTGAGCTGGCCGGCGAGCTTGGGCGCGCGGCCGTTCTTAACGAGGTTTTCGAGCGTGCGGGGAATCAGCAGCAGGTGGGCGTCGGGCAGCGTTGCGCGGATCTGCGCCTCGGTCTCGTCCAGGCTGCGGCCGTCCTCGCGCATGGCCAGCGCGTACTCCACCAGCAGGCCCTCTGCACCCGAGCCGGTGCGCGAGTCGATGCAGCGCACGTCGAGCTCGTGCGTTTCGGCCGTGAGGCTGGCGTTGGCATAGCAGGCGGACCACTCGCTGCACAGCGAGATAAAGATGGCGCTGTCGTGGCCGTCGGCGAGCACGCGATCAAAGAGTGCCTTAAACTCGCCGGCGCTCGGCTGCGAGGTGTGCGGCAGCTGCTCGGAGCCGGCCATGCGCGCGACGTACTCCTCGGCGGTAATTTGCACCTGGTCGAGCAGATCATCGCCCTCGATAATCACATGCAGCGGAATCACGTAAATGCCGAGCTCTTGGGCACGGGCGGGGGAGATGTCCGACGTGGAGTCGGTTATGATGGCAAAAGACATAATTGCACCTTTCGTTGGGGCGCTTGCGCGTCGCCTTCTGAGAGCAAAGTGCGACAAGTATAGTAGAGTCGTTCCACATTACTAGGTTCAATTGTTGAATAGTCAACAGTTTGAAGTGTCGGTGTGGAAATCGTCAACTGGGGAAGAGGAATGCCAATGGAGGCACTTGAGATATGCAGGCGGCCGGTCGTGTTGTTTGATTTCGATGGCACGGTGGCCGATACGGGCCGGGCAGTGATGACCTCGACGCGCAAGACGCTGGCTGCGCGCGGGTTTTCGGAGGCGCAGATGGGTGACCTGCGTCGCATGATCGGGCCTCCGCTGTGGAAGAGCTTTCACGACTTTTACGGCTTTTCCCGCGAGGAGTCGCTTGTGGTGGCCGACGAGTACCGCGTCTTTTTTGATGAACTGGGACCGGAGGAGTACCCCGTGTTCGATGGGATCCCCGAGCTGCTGGATGGGTTGGTCGCCCAAGGCAAGCGTATGGCCGTGGCGACGTCGCGCATGGAGGCCAAGTGCATCGACATGGTGCGTGAGCTCGGGCTCTCTCAGTTTGAGGCGGTGGTTGGCATGAATCCGCCGCAGGGTCGCGAGACCAAGGCCGATTCGGTCCGCGATGCCTTGGCGGCGCTCGGCGCGACGGCCGACGATGCCGTGATGATCGGCGATCGCTTTAACGATGTGGAGGGCGCGCACGCGATGGGCGTGCCGTGCATTGGCATCTATTCGGGCGCGGCGGCGCCGGGCGAGCATGAGGCAGCGGGTGCCGATGCGGTGGTGCACTCGGTGGCCGAGCTTGCTAAACTTTTCGCTATCTAATGACGTAATGTGAGGGGCGGGCACGCTCGCCGCTCATTGCTAAGGAGGTCGTCCATGAATCAGGTGGAGCAGAGCGTTGCTGAGTATGTCGACGAGGTCTGGGAGGATGTCGTCGCCGATATCGAGCAGCTGGTGAGTTATCCATCTGTGGCCGTTGCTGCCGATGCGGAGCCCGGCGCGCCGTTTGGCCGCCCGGTCCGTGACGCACTCGATTGCGCGCTCGGCATCGCGCAAAAGCTCGGCTACCAGACGAGCGACGACGAGGGCTTTGTGGGAATCGCCGATATTCCGGGCCGCGGCGATAAGCAGCTCGCGACTATCTGCCATGTGGACGTGGTACCCGCTGGCCCCGGTTGGAACACCGACCCGTTTGCGATGGAGCGCCGCGAGGGCTGGCTGCTCGGCCGCGGCGTAATCGACGACAAGGGTCCGGCCGTGCTGTCGCTCTACGCCGGCGCCTACCTGCTCAAGCACGGCATTGTGCCGCGCTATACCTTCCGCGCGCTGCTGGGCTGCGATGAGGAAGTGGGCATGTCCGACGTTCACCATTATCTGGAGAACCACGCGAACCCCGACTTTCTGTTTACGCCCGATGCCGAGTTCCCGGTCTGTAATGCCGAGAAGGGCCAGCTTGGGGCGACGTTTGTGAGCTCCAAGATCGACGGCGGGCGCATTGTGTCCTGGAGCGGTGCCGAGGCGAGCAACGCTATTCCGTCGCAGTCTATCTGCGAGCTTGCGATTGCCGCCGATGAGCTGCCGGCGCCCGCTGAGAATGCCGACCGCCTGGAGATCACCGCACTCGATAACGGCCATGCGCAGATTTTTGCCCACGGCATTGGCGGTCATGCCTCGATGCCCGAGGGAACGATCAATGCCGTCGGCCTCATCGTGGCGTATCTGCGTGAGGCCGAGGACGCGTTTGGTGCGCGCGACGAGCGCCTGCTGACGCCTGCCGAGCACGAGTTTGTCAAGTTTCTGGCCTTTGTGCATGCGGACGCCTATGGTCGCGGCCTGGGTATCGATGCGACGAGCGCGGCGTTTGGCCCGCTCACGTGCAACCCCGGCGTCATCCGCGTGGTGGATGGCTACATTGAGCAGGTCATCGACGTGCGCTTCCCCGATAGCACCAGTGCCGATACCATCTGCGAGCAGCTCGAGCCGCTCGTGGGCCGCTTTGGCGTGACGTATCGCGTGGGTCGCGCAAAGGTGCCGTTCTCGGTGTCTGCCGACGATCCGGCTGTGAAGGCGCTTATCGATACCTACAACGAGTTTACGGGCAAGCATGCCGAGCCCTTTGCCATGGGCGGCGGCACGTATGCGCGCAACTTTGCCCGCGCCGTCTCGTTTGGCCCAGAGGAGACCGGCCTGGAGCTGCCCGCATGGGGCGGCCAGATGCACGGCCCCAACGAGTGCGCTAACGAGGAGCAGCTCAAGCAAGCGCTCAAGATCTATATTGTTGCGATCCTCCGTTTGAATGAATTAGAGCTTTAAGGTTGCGGCGTTTTGCCAATCTAAGTTGCGGTGGAATAGTTCCTAGAATCGGCTGCCTGACAGCCAAACAGGAACTATTTCACCGCAACTTTGTTTTTATTGGTGTAAAAGGCGGGCCATGCTTGGCGGCGGGTTTGTTATTCGTTTGTAAAGCCGAGTCGCGCTTGCGGTAAGGGTCTATCAGATGCCCGTAAAAAACCGTAGTTGGCGCGGGCGATGCCCGGTCGGGGCCGTATCTTTCCAAACAGCAAAGCGGGCGGGGTGCCCGCGAGTCGCATGTATGAAAGGAAGATCATGCTCGATCAGGCTTATTCTCGTCGTCAGTTCCTCGGCCTCGCTGGTGGTCTTGCCAGCATCGTCGGTCTCGGCCTCGTTGGCTGCGGTGGCTCCAACGCCGCCGACACCGCTGCCGAGGGTAGCGCCGCTGCTGCCGAGTCCGTCTCCGGCGAGGTGACTTACGACGGCGCCTCCTCGTTCCAGGCTCTCGTCGAGGCCGCTGCCGAGAAGTTCATGGATGCCAACCCGGACGTCTCCGTCTCCGGCTCGGGCAACGGTTCGGGCAAGGGCCTGACCGCTGTCGCCGCCGGCACCGTTACCATCGGTAATTCCGACGTCTTCGCCGAGACCAAGCTCGAGGCCGACCAGGTCAAGAACCTCGTCGACCATGAGGTTGCTGTCGTGGGCATGGGTCCCGTCGTCTCCAAGAACGTGACGGTCGACGACCTGTCCCTCGAGCAGCTCAAGGGCATCTTCTCCGGCCAGATCACCAACTGGAAGGAGGTCGGCGGCGACGACGCCACCATCGTCGTTCTCAACCGCAAGGCCGGCTCCGGTACCCGCGCCACTTTCGAGGCCGCCGTCTTTGGCGACGAGGTTGTCGACTTTAAGGGCGACGCCGAGCTCGACAAGTCCGGCGACGTTCAGACTCAGATGGGCAGCACCGACAACGCCATCTCCTACCTCGACTTCTCGCACTTCGATGACTCCAAGTTCAACGCCGTCAAGGTCGAGGGTGTCGAGCCCAAGAGCAAGAATGTCACCGACGACTCCTTCAAGATCTGGGCTACCGAGCACATGTACTGCGCCAAGGACGCCGACGAGGCCACCAAGGCCTTCCTGGACTTTATGCTTTCCGACGACGTCCAGGGCAAACTTGTCGAGGAGCAGGGCTTTATCCCCGTCTCTGCCATGAAGGTCGTCAAGGACGCCAGCGGCAAGGTCTCCGCTAAATAGGTAATCGCCCCCGGAAAGGTTTGCAATGGCAAAACAGCTGCCAAAGCGCGACCTTGAGAACGTGGGCCTGGGCGTCACGGGTGCGTGCGTAGCGCTCGTGACGCTTGTCGTTGCCGCACTCATCTTTATGGTCGCCCAAAAGGGTCTCTCGGCTTTTGTCAAGGACGGCGTTTCGGTCGTTGAGTTCTTCACCGGCACCAAGTGGGACCTGGCCAACACGGCCGAAAGCGGGCTGCCCTACACCGGCGCCCTGCCCCTGATCGTCACCTCGTTTGCAGTCATGGTGCTCTCCACGCTCATCGCGCTGCCCATCGCCATCGGCTCTGCCATCTTTGCGGTCGAGATCCAGCCTAAGTTTGGTTCCAAGATCTTTCAGCCGCTTATTGAGCTTTTGACCGGCATTCCCTCGGTCGTCTTTGGCTTGATCGGCTTTCACGTGGTTGTCGGCCTTATGAAGAGTGTTTTCCATGTGAGCACGGGTCTGGGCATCTTACCCGGCGCCATCGTGCTGGCCGTCATGATCCTGCCGACCATGACCACCCTTTCGGTCGATGGCCTGCGCGCCGTGCCCGACGGCTACCGTCAGGGCTCGCTCGCGCTGGGCTACACCCGCTGGCAGACCATCTGGCACGTGGTGCTCAAGTCCGCCATGCCGTCGCTCATGACTGCGGTCATCCTTGGCATGACGCGCGCCTTTGGCGAGACGCTCGCCGTGCGCATGGTCATCGGCGGTATTGAGGCCATGCCGACGTCGCTGCTGTCGCCGGCCTCGACCATCACCACCACGCTCACCACGTCCATGGCGGTCTATGCCGAGGGTTCGGCCCAGGACGATGTTCTGTGGGCGCTCGGTCTGCTGCTGATGGGTATGAGCCTCATCTTCATCCTGATCATCCACATTATCGGCCGCAAGGGGGCGAAGGCTCGTGGCTAGCACGCGCATCCATATCGACGAGGCGAGACTCGGGCGTGTCCAAAAGCAGGACCGCATCGCCACGGGCGTGCTGACGGCAATCGTCGCCATCGTCATGCTCATCGTCATCTCCATGGTGGCCTACATCCTGTTCGAGGGCATCTCGACGCTGTTCAAACCTGGCTTTCTCACGGAGCCGTCGCGCGCCAACGGAACCCAGGGCGGCGTGTTCTACCAGCTGTTCGACTCGTTCTATCTGCTGTTGATCACCCTGGTCATCTCGGTGCCCATCAGTCTGGGCGGAGCGGTCTTCCTGGTTGAGTACGCGCCGAACGGCCCTATCCGCGACATCGCCTCTACCGCCATCGAGACGCTGTCCTCGCTGCCTTCCATCGTCGTCGGCATGTTCGGCTTTCTGGTGTTCTCGGTGCAGCTGGGCTGGAAGTACTCCATCATCTCCGGCGCCGTCGCTCTCACCATGTTCAATATCCCCATCCTGGTGCGCGTGATTCAGCAGGCGCTCGAGGACGTGCCACAGGCCCAGCGCGATGCATGCCTGGCGATGGGCCTTACCCGCTGGGAGGCCACGCTGCACATCCTGATTCCCGAGGCCATGCCCGCCATCGTGACCGGCATCGTGCTTTCGGCCGGCCGTGTGTTTGGCGAGGCCGCAGCGCTGCTCTTTACCTCGGGTATGAGCTCGCCGGTTCGCCTGAATTTCTTGAGCTTTAACCTGTCGAGCCCCACCTGCGCCTGGAACGTGTTCCGCCCCGGTGAGTCGCTTGCCGTGCACATCTACAAGATCTATGGCGAGGGCAGCCCCGAGGCCCAGCGGATCGTCTGGGGCACCGCCGCACTGCTGATGATCTGCGTGCTGCTGTTTAACATAATCGCCCGCATCGTGGGCAAGCAACTGGCAAGGAAGATGACGGCCGAATGAGCGAGATGAATGCAACGCCCGCAACCGAGGCGGCCACGTCCGAGACCCAGGACTTTCTGTCGAGCGTGGGGGAGAGCGAGAAGCGCGTGCGCGCGAGCGGCAAGGCCGTGAGCGACGAGGTCGTGCTCTCCACCAAGGACGTCAACGTGTACTATGGCGACCACCATGCCCTGCACGATACGTCGCTCGACTTTCACAAGGGCGAGATCACGGCGCTCATCGGGCCTTCGGGCTGCGGTAAGTCGACTTTTTTGCGCAGCCTCAACCTTATGAATCGCGAGATTCGCGGCTGCCGCGTGGAGGGCGAGATCAACTACCGCGGGCGCAACGTGAACACCAAGACCGAAAACACCTACGAGCTGCGTCGCTCCATTGGCATGGTATTCCAACAGCCCAACCCTTTCCGCAAGTCCATTCGCGACAACATTACGTTTGCGCCCAGGCGTCACGGCATTACCGACCGCGACGAGCTTGATCGTATGGTCGAGGAAAGTCTGCGTGGTGCGGCGCTGTGGGACGAGGTCAAGGACAAGCTCGACAAGAGCGCCTACGCGCTTTCGGGCGGCCAGCAGCAGCGTCTGTGCATTGCGCGCACGCTGGCGCTCAATCCCGACGTGATCCTGTTTGACGAGCCCTGCTCGGCGCTCGACCCCATCTCGACGCTGGCGATCGAGGACCTCATGTCATCGATTGTGGCCGAGCGCGCCATCGTCATCGTGACGCACAACATGGAGCAGGCGTCGCGTGTGTCCAACCGCACGGCGTTCTTCTACATGGGCGATATGGTCGAGTACGACGAGACTGACGAGATTTTCCAACGGCCCAAGGATAAGCGGCTGAATGATTACCTCACCGGCATGTTCTCCTAGTCCGGGACATGCTTGAGGCCCGCGGCGGCCACGGGTGCCGCCGGACTGATTGGAGAGGCGGGTCATCTCTTTTGCGAGATGGCCCGCCTTTTGCTCTGCGACCGAAACGACCACCACAAAGGGGACAGGCACCTTCATGGTGGTTTGGGGCGGGGCTCGCTGCTATCATGGACAACGTTGTATTTCTACGAAGGAGCAGGGCATATGGCGATTCTTTTGGGATGCGATTCCATCAGCCTAGAGTTTCCCACCAAGCATATTTTCGATAGCGTGACGCTCGGCGTGGGCGAGGGCGACCGCATTGGTATTGTCGGCAAAAACGGCGACGGCAAGTCGACGCTGTTGAGCGTGCTCGCCGGCACGCTGGAGCCCGACGATGGTCGCGTGACGCATCGCCGCGACACGACGATCGGATTGCTCGGCCAAAAGGACAACCTGGCCGATACCGACACCGTGCACCATGCCGTCGTGGGCGATACGCCCGAGTATGAGTGGGCCTCGAGCCCGCGTACACGCCAGATCCTGGCCGGCCTTATTAGCGATGTGCCCTGGGAGGGCACGGTGGGCGAGCTTTCGGGCGGCCAGCGCCGCCGCGTGGACCTCGCGCGCCTGCTGATCGGCGACTACGACGTGCTCATGCTCGACGAGCCTACCAACCACCTGGACATGCGTACCATCAACTGGCTCGCGCGTCACTTAAAGGCCCGCTGGCAGCGCGGTCAGGGCGCGATGCTCGTGGTCACGCACGATCGCTGGTTCTTGGACGAGGTCTGCACCAGTATGTGGGAGGTCCACGACGGCCAGGTCGATCCATTTGAGGGCGGTTACTCCGCATATATCCTGCAGCGCGTAGAGCGCGACCGTATGGCCGCGGTTACCGAGGAGCGTCGTCGCAACATGGCGCGCAAGGAGCTCGCGTGGCTGAGCCGCGGTGCCCAGGCGCGCTCCACCAAGCCCAAGTTTCGCGTGGGTGAC
>ENA-ORTD01002449-ORTD01002449.1-human-gut-metagenome-genome-assembly--contig:-NODE-2449-length-10655-cov-39.860849_pt1 | contig 10655 bp, 8 predicted proteins | sample MGYA00241907_ERZ509178 | MGnify/ENA primary metagenome ERZ509178 (study PRJEB26280, sample SAMEA2338793) | human gut metagenome | biome: human gut; feature: human-associated habitat; material: faeces...
CCCCTCTATCAAAACGGCATATATTCCTATATCGTGGAATATAGCCGTTTTGCATATTCCAAAGAAAAGTTCGAGCCATGTATACCCTCATGCCCTCACTGCATATATAACAGGTTTATTATTAACGGTTTATGTAGTAAGGATAAAAAAAATTGCTCTCATTCATGCTCTCATACTCTCACAATGTTTTGAAGTATATTTCCACATAAATTACTTGTTTTCAGCCACATACCATTTTCTTATAGATCGTTTCGACTTGATATAAAGTAGGGTGTTTTAGGCTTTTTCCCCGCAAAAAGTACGCATGAAAGGTCTGTACCTCCACAGAATGACGGTTTACGATGCATTGGTAACAATAAAAAAGACCAAGACGTTTTTAAAAAAGTTCCTGTTCTTTTTTAAAAAGGTCGTCGTCTTTTTTGAAAAGTTCTTGATCTTTTTTGAGAGCATGAAGATATCACATATGTAAGCATAAGACCAGGTACACCGAATAGTACACCGAAAGAATGCTTTGATATGCTTGTTTTTGCCATGCACCAAAAACAAAAAATCCCCGTAAAGTATTAATTTACAGGGATTTTCTTTGTTTTGCAATTCTTTCCAGCGGAGAGAGAGGCTCCCGAACCTACGCTTTCAGAAAATATCACAAAATTGCAAATCACTGATAATCACACACCATCCACGATGCAGAGTAAATCTAAATCTTTCTAAATACCTTTTGCCATTTCAATTTTTGGGTGTATATTTGGGTGTAGAATTTCAAACGCACCCAAATATGAATATCAAACGTAACATCATTTTTGCATTGGAGAGCCGGAAGAAGAACGGTGTGCCAATCGTAGAGAACGTGCCTATCCGTATGCGTGTCATATACGCAAGCCAACGCATCGAGTTTACAACAGGCTACCGGATTGACGTAGCCAAATGGGATGCCGACAAACAACGGGTAAAGAACGGATGCACCAACAAGCTGAAACAAAGCGCATCCGAAATCAATGCAGACTTGCTGAAATACTATGCCGAAATGCAAAACGTGTTCAAGGAGTTTGAGGTGCAGGAAACCATACCTACCACCCAGCAGCTAAAGGATGCGTTCAATCTGCGGATGAAAGACAGCAGTGGAGAACAACAGGAAGAAGCGCAGATTAGTTTTTGGGAAGTGTTCGATGAGTTTGTAAAAGAGTGTGGCAACCAGAATAATTGGACGGCATCCACCTATGAGAAATTTGCAGCGGTAAGAAATCACATCAAAGAGTTCAAGGAGGATGTAACCTTTGAATACTTCAACGAGTTCGGGCTGAACGAGTATGTTAATTTCTTGCGTGATAGAAAGGACATGAGAAACAGCACCATTGGTAAACAGATGGGGTTTCTCAAATGGTTCCTGCGTTGGAGCTTCAAAAAAGGGCATCATCAGAACATTGCATACGACGCATTCAAGCCCAAATTGAAAACAACCCCTAAAAAGGTAATATTCCTGACATGGGATGAACTGAACAAGCTGAAAGATTATCAAATACCGCATGACAAGCAGTATTTGGAACGTGTCAGGGATGTCTTTCTGTTCTGTTGCTTCACGAGCTTACGATATTCGGATGTCCGTAACTTGAAAAGAAGTGATATTAAGCCCGACCACATTGAAGTCACCACAGTCAAGACTGCGGACAGCCTGATAATCGAACTGAACGACCACAGCAAAGCCATTCTTGAAAAATACAAGGATGTTCATTTCGAGAACCACATGGCATTGCCCGTCATCAGCAATCAGAAGATGAACGATTATCTGAAAGAACTGGGTGAACTGGCGGAAATCAACGAGCCTGTACGGGAAACCTACTACAAGGGCAATGAGCGCATAGATGAAGTCACACCCAAATACGCATTGTTAAGTACCCATGCAGGAAGAAAGACTTTCATCTGTAATGCGTTGGCACTCGGAATTCCGGCGCCGGTGGTTATGAAATGGACTGGACACAGTGATTACAAAGCCATGAAGCCCTACATTGATATAGCGGATGACATCAGAGCAAACGCCATGAACAAGTTTAATCAACTATAAAAGTATCAATTAGTTTCATAGATTACCACCATTGAAGTATATTTGTATTCTGAAAATATCATAAGATGAGCAACAACGGACATAACATAGAAAAGACGAATTTTGATGCATTTATAAATGCTGTCGGTTCGGAAATACAACAGGCGCAAGTACGGCTGATTACCGCTGCCAATGCGCAAATGTTGTTCCATTACTGGAAAATGGGCAACTATATTCTCTATCATCAGCAACTGCACGGATGGGGAAGCAAAACCATCAAACAATTGGCAAAGGCTATCCGATTCAATTATCCCGAAAAGAAAGGTTATTCGGAACGCAACCTTACCTATATGTGTCAGTTTGCAAGAACATATCCATTGAGAGCATTGCAGAATTTCATTGATACGGATGCAAAGCTGATAGCTCCAAGCGTGAAGAAAATTGAAGATGAAGTACACTACTTAAATGATTCGCAATTTACGCAAGAGCCTCTTGCGCAAATTCAATCCGTTGATAACAAAGAAATTATAATCACGCAAGAACCTCTTGCACAAATTCATAATGTTGCCAAAACCGTATCCGACATTTACCGTATGGGAATTAAGGATATAGAAAACATATTTATGAAATCACCTGTTGCAAGAACCAATTGGGCGAGCCATGTGATTATGCTTAACAGTTCGCTTCCATTGGGTGTAAGCTATTGGTACATGAAGCAGTCCGTGGAAATGGGCTGGAGCAGTAATGTTCTTAAAATACAAATTGAGACCAACTTATATAGCAGACAAATCAGCAACAACAAGGTAAACAATTTCACAGCCACGCTTCCTGCACCGCAAAGCGACCTTGCCAATTACCTGTTGAAAGACCCGTACATCTTTGATTTGGCTGGAACGAAGGAAAAGGCGGACGAAAGGGACATAGAAGAACAATTGGTTAAGCACGTCACCCGTTACTTGCTGGAAATGGGCAATGGCTTTGCCTTTGTTGCCCGACAAAAACACTTTCAAATTGGTAACAGCGATTTCTATGCAGACTTGATTCTGTATTCCATCCCCCTGCACGCATACATCGTAGTGGAATTGAAAGCGACCCCATTCAAACCGGAGTATGCGGGGCAACTGAACTTCTACATCAATGTGGTGGATGACAAACTGAGGGGAGAGAATGACAACAAGACTATCGGGTTGTTGCTGTGCAAGGGGAAAGACGAAGTTGTAGCGCAATACGCATTGACAGGCTACGACCAGCCGATAGGCATCAGCGATTACCAGTTGAGCAAGGCTATACCTGAAAACTTAAAATCGGCTCTGCCAAGTATAGAAGAAGTGGAAGAGGAACTGACTTCCCTTCTTGATAAAGATAAGAATCCATAAACCAAGCGTATATGGCAGGAGAAATACAGATTATGATTCCCCAATATGGCGAACTCAACCGGATATACAGCGACTTTATAATCAGCCATGCTTTCTCTTTTGAAAGGCAGAAATTCATCACGGACTTCTATAAGCAATACAATGACACAAAAGCTTTTGAAGCCGCCATCCTTGAACTGGTGCTTGACAAACAGAAAGAAAAATATACTCTGATTCTCAACAGCCTGAGAACCGAGATAGAGAAAAACATATTGATTTACGAAAAACATCCATTGTTTGATGATGAGATAATTTCTCGTGTGTGCTACAACTTCGCTGGCAGATATGACGCTGATATAGAAGCACAGCTGAGAGTTACACAAAATTTAAGCAAGCCTTTGAATGAAGCATACAACAGGTATGAATCCATTGGCTACAGGGTACATACGGCAGCAGAAGAAAAGCAAGCCGAAAAGGAGTATGAACGCTGCAAGGCTGAATATGAGAAGGAAAAAGAAGAACTGGACAGGCTTTATGAATTGGAAAGGCAGGCAAGAAAGGAATCTCTCCAATATATTGAGAACTGTTGCGGAGATATTTATAAACTGAGTTTCCATTTTATGGAAATATTGGCAAAATATATTCCCGTAGAAAAAGACAAGCCGGATGAACCGAGCAAGCAAGAGAAACAGCAGGATGCGCCAAAGGAGCAATCCGAATATTTCGATGCAGAATTACTTTCGCTTATTCATAAAGTCTGTGTGGGGGAACAGTTTGAAGATATTGCAACGCAGGACTTCTATGCCAACATGAACCTATCCTCCTGTGAAAAGGGATTAAAAATCAAGGCAAGGGAAAAGATACGGGTGTGCTACCTGATATTTCTGATGAGTGAAAGACTGCCCAAACAAGACAGAGATAAATGGAAAAATATAATCCTGAAACAGTTGGATATTGACGAGAACTACTACAAGTCAAAGTACAAGGAACCGGTGTCGGATTTTCCAAGTGACAGTAACCAGAAGTTCGCCAAAGAAATGGACGCAATATTCCGATAATCCGTGATACACCCTGATATTTTACGAAATTACCACTTTTACCACTCAAATTAATTTTTGAGTGGTATTTTTATTATCTGATATTCAGAGAAATAATAAAACATTCCATTTATACCAACCACATCCTTTCCACTCACTCCCCTATCTAATTTTGCATCGTTCGAGAACAGAGATAACAGCCAGTGCGCAGGGCTGATTGTTTAACGGCTAAATAGATTGAACGATGACAAATCTTCAAGAGTTATTATTAAAACCCGTCTGGCAGATGACAGGCGAAGAGTTCATATTCCTGAGCAAGCACGCTTCCGGTCAAACGGAAACGCAACCACGACCCGTTACGGACACAGAAAGAAAATATGTGTACGGAATACTGGGCATAGCCAAACTGTTCGGGTGCAGCCTGCCAACCGCCAACCGCATCAAGAAAAGCGGAAAGATTGACAAAGCCATCACCCAGATAGGACGCAAGATTATCGTGGATGTGGAGCTTGCCCTTGAACTGGCAGGAAAGAAAACCGGAGGACGGAAATAATGGGAGGAATAGCTATGGACTATATGAAAGAATTTAAGGACATATCGGCAGAAGAAGCCGTAATCCTTTGGCAAGCCTCACGTTTGAGTCTGTCGAAAAGTTATGAGAAAGCACCCGAAATCCTCAAAGTGCATGGTTCTGTCATTGGGACATTGGGCAATTTCAGCGCATCCATCGGCAAAGCCAAAAGTAAAAAGACATTCAATGTTTCGGCTATTGTAGCCGCCGCATTGAAGAATGGCACAGTGTTGCGGTATGTAGCGGAACTCTCCGACGGGAAGCGGAAAGTGCTTTATGTTGATACGGAGCAAAGTCCTTATCATTGCCTGAAAGTCATGAAACGCATTTTACGGATGGCTGACTTGCCTGATGACAGGGATAATGAGAACCTTGAGTTTCTCGCCTTGAGAAAATACACACCTGAACAGCGTATCAGGATTGTCGAACAGGCTATCTATAATACGCCCGACATTGGTCTTGTAATCATAGACGGCATCCGTGACATGGTATATGACATCAACAGCCCCGGCGAATCCACACGCATCATATCCAAACTGATGCAGTGGACGGACGACAGGCAGATACATATCCATACGATACTGCACCAGAACAAAGGGGATGAGAATGCGAGAGGGCATATCGGCACGGAGTTGAACAATAAGGCGGAAACCGTATTGCTGGTGGAAAAAGACAAAAGCAACGGAGATATAAGCAATGTTTCAGCCATGCACATCCGGGCAATGGATTTCGAGCCTTTTGCCTTTCGTATCAATGACAGTGCCTTGCCTGAACTCATAGAGGGTTACAAACCCGAAGCGAAGAAACCGGGAAGACCGGAAGAGGAAAAGTTCGACCCTTACAGGCATATTACCGAGCAGCAGCACCGTATCGCATTGGAAGCCGTTTTCGGGCTGAAAGAGGAATACGGTTACAAGGAACTGGAAGATGCCTTAATCAAAAGTTATACGTCAATAGGTGTAAAGCTGAACCATCAAAAGGCGGTACCGCTCATCACCATGCTTCGCAACAAACGGATGATAGTGCAGGAGAACGGCAAAAAATACACATTCATGCCCGACTTCCACTATTAACCCGTTACCTGCACTCGCTTCACTTTATTCTGTGGGTCTATATATTAAGGATAAAGCGAAGTGATGCAAGGAATGGATAAACCGCTTCACTTTATTGCCGTACTCTATATATACGACAATTTAGTGAAGTGGTTATACAGACCGTACTTCTTAAAATGGTACGGGCGAAAAGAAAAATAAATCAATTCACCAACTACTAAAACAATCATTTTATGGATATACAGACAGCCAAACAAATCAAGATGGCAGATTATCTGCACAGTTTGAGGTATTCTCCCGTCAAGCAACAGGGTATCAACCTATGGTATAAATCACCGTTAAGGGAAGAAACCGAAGCCTCGTTCAAGGTAAATACCGAACGTAACCAATGGTATGATTTTGCACTCGGCAAAGGTGGCGGCATCATCGAACTGGCACAGGAGCTTTATTGTTCCACCTGCATTTCCTACATCTTACAGAAAATTGAGGAACAGACACCACACATCCGCCCAGTGTCTTTCTCTTTTGGCAAGCAATCATTTTCCGAGCCAAGTTTTCAACAACTGGAGATTGTACCGCTTTCTTCTCCTGCCCTGCTCTCCTATTTGCAGGAAAGGGGAATAAACACAGAACTGGCGAAAAGAGAATGCAGTGAAGCGCACTTCACCAACAACGGCAAGCGGTATTTCGCCATTGCCTTTCCCAATGTATCGGGTGGATATGAAATTCGCAACCGCTATTTCAAGGGCTGCATCGCCCCAAAGGAAATTTCCCACATCAAACAGCCAGAGAAAACAAGGGAAACGTGTTATGTGTTCGAGGGATTCATGGACTACCTCTCCTTTCTGACATTGAGACAGGAGAGCTGCCCGAATTATCCGGAGTTGGACGAACAGGACTACATTGTATTGAACTCCGTATCGAATGTAAGCAAGGCTCTCTATCCTTTGGGTAGCTACGAACGCATCCATTGTTTCTTTGACAATGACCGTGCAGGGATGGAAGCACTCCGGCAAATCCGTATGGAATACGGCAGGGATTTATACATCCGTGACGCTTCGCAGACCTACAGCGGATGCAAGGACTTGAACGAATACCTACAGAAACAGGCTGAAAGAAACAGGCAAATCCAGTCCGTAAGAAAGACGCACACCCAGCCACCGAAAAAGAAGAACGGCTTTCGGTTATAGCCCACTATAACTACACGCTCCGCTTCCGTAGTTGTGGGCTCTCCCGAGGGGATTAGGGCTTTGCCCTAATGACCCACTCAGGGCGTTCACCCCTGAGAACCCCGAGCAAAGAGTGACCCTCTCTTTGCAATCACCGCTTATGGGTTGCACCCCTAAGAACCCCACTGCGGAAGCGAACAAAGCAATCTAATGTAAACAAAAAAAATCATGGCAACAAAATCAAGCATACATATCAAGCCTTGCAACATCGCATCGAGCGAGGCACACAACCGAAGGACTGCCGAGTATATACGAAACATCGGGATGTCCAAAATCTATGTTGTGTCCGAACTTTCTGCCGACAACGAACAATGGATAAACCCGAACTTCGGCACTCCCGAACTGCAAACGCACTACGACAATATCAAACGGATGGTCAAGGAAAAGACCGGACGTGCCATGCAGGAAAAAGAGCGGGAACGCAAAGGAAAAAATGGTAAAATAATCAAGGTGGCAGGATGTTCCCCCATTCGTGAGGGTGTACTGCTCATCAGACCGGAAACCACACTGGCTGATGTGCGTGAATTTGGCGAAGAGTGCCAAAGACGCTGGGGCATCACGCCACTCCAAATATTCCTGCATAAGGATGAGGGGCATTGGCTGGGTGGAAAACCTGACACAGAAGACAAGGAGAGTTTCCAAGTGGGTGGAAAATGGTTCAAGCCGAATTATCATGCCCATATTGTTTTTGACTGGATGAACCACGATACAGGAAAGAGCCGTAAACTCAATGACGAGGATATGGCAAAAATGCAGACTTTGGCATCAGACATTCTAATGATGGAACGTGGGCAATCAAAAAATGTTACTGGCAAAGAACATCTGGAACGCAATGACTTCATCATTGAAAAACAGAAAGCCGAACTGCAACGCATAGATGCTGCAAAGCGGCATAAAGAACAACAGGTGGAACTTGCCGAACAGGAACTCAAACAGGTAAAATCGGAGATACGCACCGACAAGCTCAAAAGCGCAGCCACCGATGCTGCCACAGCCATAGCAAGCGGTGTAGGTTCTCTTTTCGGCAGCGGAAAACTGAAAGAGCTGGAGCATAGCAATGTGGAACTGCATCAAGAGATTGCCAAACGGAACAAAAGCATTGACGATTTAAAAGTCCGTATGCAACAGATGCAGGAACAGCACGGCAAGCAGATTCATAACCTACAAGGAATACATAATCAAGAGCTTGAAACCAAAGACAAGGAAATATCACGGCTGAATACCTTGCTTGAAAAGGCTTTCAAGTGGTTTCCGATGCTCAGGGAGATGTTGAGAATGGAAAAATTGTGTGCTGCCATCGGCTTCACCAAAGAAATGATAGAGAGCCTCCTGACCAAGAAAGAGGCTATCAGGTGCAATGGCAGGATTTATTCCGAAGAACACAGACGGAAGTTTGACATCAAGAATGATATTTTCAAGGTGGAAAAGAATCCAACCGATGATAGCAAACTGATACTGACCATAAACAAGCAGTCGATAGACGAATGGTTCAAAGAACAGTGGAATAAATTACGGCAAAGTTTACGACAGTCAGCGGAAGAGCCAAGAAAAAATAGAGGATTCAAGCTATAATTCCGCTCTATATAATCCAAAACATCAATAAAATAACTAATTTTGCATTCGGATAGGGGCAACTCTTTCCAAGAAATAAGAAAATAAGAAGCGTTATGCTCTCTTGTAAGTCGAGAACGTAGGAAATTCACCAGTGTACTGGGATTGCATAGTGGTTCTCACGCATACAGCATGGGCTGCTACCTCTACATCTGTACACAAGGTTTCCTACGACTTTCGACTTCGAGTGTTGCATCAGTAGTTTGTGCTTCTGCATTTATAAATCGCTCCATCGTGCTATGGAGCATTGTATTATTTTGTAGATGAAGAATATCGAAGCAGATAAAGAACTCATAGCGGCATCGGAATCAAGGATATAAAGGACTATGAAATTGAAATCAACATCGAAAATGGTATAGTAGTAAGATAAAAGTAATGGCAGAATCTTTTAAAAATATGTTTGATAAGCCATTCTTTGGAAGGTTTGTCAACGACTTGTCTCTTGTTCTCCAGAACATGAGTGTAGACAAGTTTGTAACTTTAGTTATGGATGAAGAATGGGAGAACAGAGGTTATAAGCAGCGGATTGCACACATAACTACTGTTCTGCACAAGTTTATGCCAACCGAGTATAAAGAAGCTGTTGCGAAAATCTTTAAATTATTAGACTGTGTAAAAGTTAGACTGCTCGATTTTTCAAAGATAGACGATAAAAATTTCAATTTGCTGACATTAGAATATGGGGTTATTTTGGACCATTATGTGGAGCGATATGGAATAGAGGACTATGAGACATCAGTGAAAGCCATTGAGCGAATTACGCAATTCACGACTTGCGAATTTGTGACCCATGCCTTTATTGTGAAATATCAAGATGAAATGATGAAACAGATGTTGGCTTGGTCAAAACATCCGCACTGGGGGGTAAGGAGGCTTGCATCGGAAGGGTGCAGACCTCGTCTGCCGTGGGCGATGTCATTGCCTAAATTAAAAGAAAATCCAGCTCCCATCATTCCGATTATGGAAAATCTGAAAAACGATCCATCCAGGTTTGTAAGGTTGAGTGTTGCCAATAACCTGAACGATATTTCAAAGGATAATCCACAAATCGTAATTGCTTTGGCTAAAAAATGGAAAGGGCAATCAGAGAATATTGATTGGGTTATCAAGCATGGATGCCGAACATTGCTTAAGCAGGGGAATCACGAGATATTGAACCTGTTTGGACTGAGTTTGAATGACAATATCAGCATAGGTGATTTTAAGATTCTTACAAAAAGAATAAAAATGGGTGATTCTGTTGAATTTTGTTTTAATCTAAACAATTATAATACGGAAAAACGGACAATAAGATTGGAATACGGAATCTATTATCGGAAAATGAATGGAGAGATGACGAGGAAAGTCTATAAAATCAGTGAGAAGGAATACAAAGGAAACTCCATTACGGAAGTCAATAGGAAACATTCGTTTCGCCCCATAACGACAAGAACTTTTTATCCCGGCATTCATCAGATTGCTGTTATATTCAATGGATGTGAATCGGGAAAATGTGAATTTGAACTTGTTGAATGACAGTTTTTAATAGTTGAGATTAATCCGTAAATTCCCCGTTATATCCAAGAAAAAACAAGTGGTTTGCACGTTAAAAGGGAGGTTTTCCACTTACCTTCCCATACTATCAATCTTAAAGAATACAAAAACACCCAATTTTACATTCTTGGGTGTAAAATTGGGTGTTTGCTTTGCAATTTGCTGATTTTCAGCGTTTATTGCGGAGAGACAGGGATTCGAACCCCGGGTACCTCGCGGTACAACGGTT
>ENA-ORTD01002455-ORTD01002455.1-human-gut-metagenome-genome-assembly--contig:-NODE-2455-length-10630-cov-16.266099_pt1 | contig 10630 bp, 8 predicted proteins | sample MGYA00241907_ERZ509178 | MGnify/ENA primary metagenome ERZ509178 (study PRJEB26280, sample SAMEA2338793) | human gut metagenome | biome: human gut; feature: human-associated habitat; material: faeces...
AAGCCTGCCGAAAGGAGATGGTAGCAACGATCCAGCGCATCACCCGCAAGGAAAAATCCGAAAATCCGCCGCCGCTGTACGATTTGACCACCCTTCAGCGAGATGCCAACCGCCTACTGGGGTACAGCGCACAGCAGACGCTGGACTATGTGCAGAGCCTGTATGAGAAGAAACTTACCACTTATCCCCGAACTGATAGCTGCTATATCACCGACGATGACGAGGAAATGCTGGAGGAACTGACCGAGGCACTGGAAAGATTTTTCGACATTACCCCGGAAGATGTGGACGAGGCTGTGCCCCGGACACGGCGCACCGTCAACCGGGAAAAAGTCACCGACCACCACGCCATCCTGCCCACCCGCAGTATGCTGCAAGCCGATCTGGACGCACTGCCCAAGGGCGAGCAGAACGTTCTGAAACTCATCATCGCCCGGACGCTGATGGCGGTAAGCAAGCCCTTCCGTTATCTGGAGACCCTGCTCACCACCATCTGCGCTGGAGAGGAGTTTACTGCCAAAGGTAAGGAGATTCTGGAGGAAGGCTGGAAAGCGGTGGAACGCAAGGTGCTGGCAGATATCCTGAACCGGAAACAGGAACTCACAGCCCTGCCCAATGCAGCGGAAAACGAGTGCGGCATCCTCAACGCCGAACTGAAAGAGGGGCAGACGTCCCCGCCGAAGCATTTCACCGAAGATACTCTCCTGTCAGCTATGCAGGCGGCGGGTGCAGATAGTATGCCGGAGGGCGTGGAGCGTCAGGGCATCGGCACTCCTGCCACCAGAGCCGCTACCATCGAAAAGCTGGTGCAGAAGGGCTTTCTGGAGCGCAAGGGCAGCAAAAAGACCAAGGTGTTGCTGCCCACGGATAAGGGAAAAGCCCTCATTACCGTAATGCCCGAAGAAATCCAATCCCCGGAAATGACCGCCGACTGGGAAACAAAACTGTTGTGCGTGGAGCGCGGCGAGATGGAGTCGGAAACATTTATGACTGAAATCAAAGATATGATCTCCTCGTTGGTGAACACCACCGAGGCCGTGAAAGGAGCGAATGTGCTTATGAAAAATAAAGTGATTGGTGTCTGTCCGAACTGTGGCAAATCTGTTGTGGAACGTGAAAAGGGCTGGTTTTGTGAATCCAATCCCTGCCGTTTCGTGCTGTGGAAAGACAATGCTTTCTTCAAGAGGTTGGGTAAACGGCTGGATGCTCATGTGGCCGACAAGCTGCTGCGGGATGGCCGCGTCCGTCTGAAGGACTGCAAGAGTGCCAAGGGCAAGGTATACAACGCCACTGTCCTGCTGTCTACCGAAGCCGATGGTCGCAGCAAGTTTTCGCTGGAATTTGAGGGTGGCCGCTGATGAGGGTACAGGATGAAGCCGTTTATCTGCTGAACAACGAAAAATACCTGCATCTGCGGGAAAATACTTCCGGCGTTGGCTACGCCACCTATGACAAGCTGACCCTGTTGCCGTTGGAAAAGGGACAGATTCCCTTTGAGCATCTGCCGCCCGATGGCAGAAATGCTATTCCTGCCGCCCGGAACTGGTTCCTTTTTGAGCTATCCGATGATCCTCGCAGGGCTATCCAGCTTGAAAGTGTGAGAATCCTCGACAACATCCCGGATTCCGGCATTCGCAAGCGGCGTATCTGGGAAGATCCGTCCATTACTATGAATGATGTGCGGCTCATCGACAGCAACTACAAGGACTTATACCGTGTTCCCAATGGCAGTGTGATTCAGGTGGACTACCCGGATGGCCGAAGTTTCACAACACGGCTGGAACATTGGGACGAGTATCATTTTGATGTTGGTGGACTGGGCGATATGTTCCACATCTGCCAGTTTGCCGAGGTCATGGAGCGCAATGGAGCCAGCTATTACCCGGAAATCCAGACACAGGATGAAACAGGTGCATGGGAACTAGGCGGAAAAGGCTATATTGCCATCCAGTCCTGTGACGATGGCTGGGATTACACCCTCTATCACAGCGATTACTCTGTGATGGACAGCGGCCAGATCGACGCGCCGGAGCTGACGATTCAGGAAGTCCGGGAAGAAATTCTGGAAGCACATCACATGGAAAAAGGTCGGCGGCTGATACAGGACTACGATTTTATCATGGACAGAGCCGCCGAAGCCGAAGAACTGGGGCTAAACAGCCGCCCTTCCACGCTGGAAAAGCTGGCTTCACTGGCTGGCGCAAAAGAAAAATGCGATGCCCCGGAGTGCAGCCCCGTTGGGTGCCGGAAAGTGAGGGATGCTCATGAACTTTAATGGCGAAGAATTGACGCTGATGATGCTCTACAATTCCGGCTCCCGGCCGGGTTTGATGCAGGAGCTGCGGCTGATGCAGTGTTACCTGATGCCTGATGAAACTGCCCTGAGAGAACTGTCCGAACAGGTCATTGAAAAGCTGAAACTTATGACCGATGCCGAGTTTGCCGAGCTGGAATTTCCGCTCAACTGATTTTTGCCGCCGTTTGGCGGCATACATATCCTCTTTTATGTTAACTAATAGTATGGTATACTTTACTTAACAAGTCGCACTCGATGAATTTCATATATTTTGAGAGGATAATAAGATGTTAAAGGATATTGCAGGCATAAGAGTATGTGGTGCCAACTTTGAAAGCTCGTCAGACATATTATTTCTCGATCCTCATAACGGCAACAAAATTAAAAAGGTCAAAGGAAGTTTACTTTATGGCCGAAACGGTGCTGGAAAAAGCACACTGGCTAAGGCTGTAAAAAGTGCAAAGGGAGAAGTTCAGGAGGCTATCATCCAAGCTGACTTTTTGGATTCAAACAATTCTCCATTTGAATTAACGCCCGAAGATAAGTCACACATTTTCGTATTTGATGAAGAATATGTTGACAAAAATATAAAGATTCAAGAGTCCGGGCTAAATACAATTGTAATGTTAGGACATCAAGTAGAGCTTGCCGAGCAAATACAAACTGAACGAAAGAACTTAGAAGAACTAAAGACCGCACGCGATGCACAAGAAGCCATAGTGCAGACGTATGAAAAAGATGACACCGAAACTTCTCCTAAGTATCATATGAAAAAAATGCGCTATGCACTTCAAGGCGATGACTGTTGGGCCGGTAGAGATAAATTGATAAAAGGCAACCGACAGAACACCTCCGTTCATAATGATACATACAAGCACCTTGTCCCCTTCTCCACATCAAAAACGCGTGACCAGCTAATTGTAGAGTTTAACGAGGCATTAAAATCACTTCGAGAAGCTCAGCAAGGTAACGCGACAATCTCAAGTAGCATATCAACATTTAATATCCATTATGATGAAGAGAAGATAATGCGGCTCCTAAAGATGAAAATTGAAAAGCCGGAGTTGACCGAAAGAGAACATTATTTGCTCGAACTAGCACAAACAGGAAATACTTCTCAATTAAATAGAATGGTTACTATTTTCTCAAATAAAAATGTTTGTGCCTGCCCTGTGTGTATGCAACCAGTTTCAGAAGAGTATAAGCAAAATCTAGTTCAAAGTGTTCAAAAGGTACTTAGCAAAGCTGTTGAGGAACATCAGGAATCTCTACGCCAATTTATAATGGATGAAATCGAATTTAACTTTTCACCATTCATAAAACTAGCAAATACTGACTTATGTTCGAAGCTGTTGTTAGAATTCAATGCTGCAATTAAATATAACAACTTGGTTATTCAAAGCAAAATAGATGATCCTTATACCCCCTGTGAGCAGCAATTACAACCCATCTCTACTTTGTTAACTCGACTAAATGTCGCATTTGACAAGTTGGAATGTGAGAGAATTGAATACAACAAAGAGATTACTGCTACAAAACCAATTGTTGATCACTTAACAAAAATCAATAATCAAATTGCGCATTTTGATATTCAAGATTCGTACTTGCGGTATCTTGCATGTGCTGCTCAAGCTAAAAAGGAACAAGAAAAATTAGTTGAGCTACAAAATGCTTCTGCTCGTACAAAGCATCGTTTAGACGAATTGGAAGCCATGCAGAAGAATGTTCAAGTTGCTGTTTCAATTATCAATAATAACTTAAATTATATATTCTTCTCAAACACCAGATTCAAAATTGACTATCGCAACGGAAATTATATACTGCTTTCCAATGGAAAATCCGTGCGTCCCTCTCAAGTATCGCAAGGCGAGCGAAATATAATTGGATTGTGCTATTTTTTTGCCAGTATTTTACAAAATCAAGAGGAGTCTTCTGGATATACAAAAGAGTACCTATTAGTAATTGACGATCCTGTTTCAAGTTTTGATATAGAGAACAAAACGGGCATCATGTCATTTTTGAGGTATCAACTTGGGAAATTTTTGTTAGGAAACAAAGATACCCGTGCAATCATTATGACTCATGATTTGCCCACATATTACGACTCCGAAAAAATATTCAAAGAATTGACTGCAGCGAGCGAAACAATATGTGGCGAAAAGCCGGTTTACCGCTTGTATGAATTAAAAAATCAAAAACTGGTCACATTTTCTTACAATAAGCGTCAGGAATATTCAGAACTTATAAAAATCGTCTACAATTATGCACTGGGAAATGCAACCGAGTACGAATTAGTTATTGGAAATATTATGCGTCAGATGTTGGAGGCTTTTTCTACATTTCAGTACAAAAAAGGATTCGATGATATTTCAACTGACCAAAGCATATTGGCCTTGTTGCCAGAAGATGTTTATAAAACCTACTTTGAAAATTTAATGTACCGTTTGATATTGAACAATGGAAAAGAATGCGCTGGATATTGACAGTCTTTCGCTGCCGCAGGCGGGCATTATCGCGGTGATTGGCCATAACGGAGCTGGAAAATCAACCTTGGCCCGGTGCCTCTGCGGATTAGAGAAACACTGTAAGGGCATTGTGAAAGTGGATGGGAAAACGTATAATAGAAAACAGAGGCTATCCCTGTGCTATATGGTCATGCAGGATGTCAACCATCAGTTGTTTACAGAAAGCACAGAGGAAGAAATGCTCATCAGCATGGCGGAGCCAGCTTCGGATAAGGCGGATGCAATTCTTGACCGATTGGATTTGTTGCAGTTTAAGGAGCGGCATCCGATGGCGCTCTCCGGCGGCCAGAAGCAGCGAGTGGCGATTGCTACCGCCCTTGTTTCCGAGCGTAAGGTTTTAGTGCTGGATGAGCCTACCAGCGGCTTGGATTTACAGCACATGAAGGAAGTGGCCGATGGACTCATAACGATACAGGAGATGGGAAAGACCTCTCTTGTTATCACCCACGATTATGAGCTGATCGTCAGTTGCTGCACTCATGTTCTGCATTTGGAACACGGTGTGGTACAGGAACAATATGCGCTGGATGCCACAGGTCTTCAGCTCCTCAAAAACTTTTTTATTGAATCGAGGTGATCCCAGTTTGAACAGAAGCGACCTGTTTTTTTCGCAGCAAAATATGAATTTGCTCTGCCGGGACGAATCCTGTTCCGTTTATCAGATGAAAAACGAAACAGGAGATGGAATAGCAACCTACTATGAGGTGTATCCCGGAATTGGAGTTATATATAATGATTTCCACATGGCAAGTTGCCCGCCGAGGCGCTTCGACAACACTCACTATATTTCTATCCATCACTGCCGGGAGGGACGCATTGAGTGGGAAGTCAGCAATGGTGCTTATCTTTATCTTGCGTCCGGCGATATTATGCTGGACAGTTCGGCTACTGAAAATAATCATTGTAGCTTTCCTGTAAGCCATTACCACGGGATCACAGTTACGATTTCTGTTCCCGAAGCTGCGGAAAGTCTCGGAGAGCTTCTGTCCCTATTTTCTATCAATCTGGAACAGATTGAACACCAATTTGCCTTAAAGGCTCGTCCTTTTATCATGCACGGGAATTCCGTTCCCGACCATGTGATTTCGGAACTCTACCAGGTGCCGGAAAATATCCGCTTGGAATATCTTAGGGTAAAGGTATTAGAACTGTTGGTCACGCTCAAGACAGTAGACCCTACGGTTTTAGGTGTGGAGCACCCCTATTTTTATAAAACACAGGTAGAGAAAGTTAAAGCAATCATGGTATTTATGACGGAGGAGCCAGAACGTCACTTCACAATGGAGGAACTATCTGAAAAGTTTGATATTTCTACTTCTGCCCTAAAGCAGTGCTTTAAGGGAGTTTACGGCACCGCTATTTATACCTATATGCGGAATTATCGGATGGACCTGGCGGCATCCCTTCTCACACAAACGAATGAACCGATTACAGTGATTGCCGGAAAAGTCGGTTATACGAACACCAGCAAATTCTCCGAAGCGTTCAAAAAAGTCAAAGGGAAAACACCGCTGGAATATCGAAAAATAAAAATCTAAATGGAGCAAAACGAGGCTTCGCAGAGTGGCAGACAAATTGAATACCTGTAATACTTAGAGAGTACCAAAGAGATTGGTGCTCTCTATTTTTTTGCTAAAGGAGGAAAGTAAATGAAGCAGAAAAGCTGGATTTCTATTGTGTTTTTCTTTGCTTCACAGTGCCGGGGCAAGATTGTCCTGTCCGTCTTATGTGCAATCATCAGTGTGGTTGCCGGACTGATACCTTATTGGAGTGTTTACCAAATTATCACACTCTTTATCGACGGTTCACCTGTGATGGCAGAGGTTTGGAAATGGTGCTGGATCGGGCTTGGCGCTTATGCGATACGCTTCTTGCTCTATGGTATTTCAACGAGCCTGTCCCACATATCTGCCTACACCATTTTGGAGAATATTCGTTTGACCCTTGCCCAGCGGCTGATGAAAGCGCCGCTGGGGACAGTTATCGGAGAGTCTGTGGGTAAGTTGAAAAGCGTATTGGTAGACCGGGTGGAAACGATTGAGTTGCCACTGGCCCACATGATCCCGGAGTGTATCTCCAACCTGCTGCTCCCCGTGGCAGTCTTTGTTTATCTGGTCTGCATTGACTGGCGTATGGCTCTGGCTATGCTGGTGACTGTACCTCTCGCTTTTATCGCCTTTGCCATGATGATGATGAAGAATTTTAATAAGCTCTATGCCGATTACATGGAGTCCAACAACTATGTGAACGGCGTGATTGTAGAGTATGTGGAGGGCATTGAAGTTATCAAAGCGTTTAATCAGTCCTCCAGTTCCTATGAAAAATTCACAAAGGCGGTTCAATCTTTCAAGGACTACACTCTCAAATGGTATCAAAGCACCTGGAAGTTGATGAATTTTATTTCTGCGGTATTGCCTTCCACCTTCCTGGGAACGCTCCCGATTGGTATGTATCTCTACTGGACCGGAAGCCTGGCTCCGCAGGATCTTGTTATGTGCCTGATCCTCTCGCTGGGGATTGTAGGTCCGTTGATGAACTTTACCACCTATGTCAATGAAACAAAAACGGTTGAGTATGCCGTACACGATGTAGACAAGCTGCTCCATGTGGAAGAGCTGCCCGATACTGGAAAACCAGTGGAGGTTCAGTCCAAAGACATTCAGCTTCAGGATGTTTCGTTCTCTTATGACAAGGAGAGCGGTAAACAGGTGCTTTCCCATATCAATCTGAAAATCCCGGAGGGAAAGTTTACGGCACTTGTTGGCCCGTCCGGTGGAGGTAAGTCCACCATCGCCCGCTTGATTGCCCGTTTTTGGGATGTGAACGATGGGAAAATCACCATTGGCGGTGTGGACATTCGTAGTATGCCGCTGGCCCAGCTTGCCGATATTGTCAGCTTTGTTACACAGGATAACTTCCTGTTCAACTGCTCCATCAAGGAAAATATCCGGCTGGGAAACCCTGATGCTACGGACGAAGAAGTATATGCGGCAGCAAAAGCCGCCTGCTGTGATGAGTTTATACGGAAATTGGACAATGGCTATGACACGATGGCCGGGGATGCGGGGAACCGGCTTTCAGGCGGTGAAAAACAGCGTATTTCTATTGCCCGCATGATTTTGAAAAATGCCCCCATCGTGATTTTGGACGAGGCAACCGCGTTCACCGATCAGGAGAACGAAGAAAAAATCCAGCAGTCTATCGCTGCTTTGACAAAAGGGAAAACGCTACTGGTCATCGCACATCGTCTGTCCACCATCAAAAATGCCGATCAGATTATTGTCCTGCAAAATGGGCAGGTTGAGAATACGGGCACTCATCAGCAGCTTTTAGCTGGTGACGCTCTCTATCGGGATATGTGGGAGGCGCATATCGGAGCGCAGAACTGGTCTGCCGGTTCCGGGAAAGGAGGTAACTGATATGTTTCGGATTGTAAATCGACTGATCCAATGGACAGGAAAATATAAACGGCGTATTTACATCGGGTTTATCTACGCTTTCATTCATAGCATTTTTACCGCAATTCCTATTATGCTGGCTGCAAAGGGACTAAGTGCTGTTCTGGATGACTTCAATGGCGTTAAACCATTGGAGGGCCGGGACATCTGGATCATGCTGGGGGCCATGATTTTAGCTGTATTGGGCCGATACCTGTTCTCATATCTCCGAGCTATCACGCAGGAAAGTGTCGGTTATGAAGCAACCGCTGACGAGAGAATACGGCTGGGAGACATTTTGAAGCGAGTGTCGCTGGGCTTTTTCAGTAAGAACAATATGGGAGAACTGTCCGCAGCGGCCACAACCGACCTCTCGTTTATGGAAATGTTCGCCATGAATATGGTCAACACCGTTGTGAATGGATATATCACCGTTGTTGTCCTGATATTGTTCCTTGCATTTTACAGCCCTCTGGCGGGAGGAATTGCTCTGGCTGGTGTCCTTCTGTCTGCCCTGTTTCTTCGCCTGCTGGAGGCGCGCAGCCACCAAAACGCTCCCATTCATCAAAAGGCGCAAGACGATATGGTAGAAAGCTCCATCGAGTATCTGCGAGGGATGCAGGTGGTGAAAGCCTTTAAGCAGGAAGGTGTGTCTATTGCCGGTATACGCAAAGCATACAACGACAGCAAGAAAATCAACATCAAAATTGAAGTGGAATATATGCCCTTCAACTGTCTGCACCTGTTTTCGCTGAAAGCTGCCTCCATCGCCATAGTAGCTGTGGCCGCTCTGCTGACCTATAACGGCAGTATGGGGCTTCCCACCATGCTCATGCTGGATATGTTTTCCTTTATGATTTTTGGAAGTGTGGAGGCCATGAACAACGCCGCCCATGTATTGGAGGTCATTGACGCTACACTGGATAAACTGGACGGCATTGAACACGCCGACATTATAGACAAAGATGGGAAAGATATTTCTCTGCAGAACACGGACATTGCTTTCCGTGATGTGACTTTCTCCTACGATAAAGTTCCTGTTTTACGGAATATCAGCTTTTCCATCCCCCAGGGTAGCACTACGGCCATTGTAGGGCCATCTGGCAGCGGCAAGACCACGATATGCAACCTGATTGCCCGTTTCTATGATGTGGACAGCGGCGAGGTCACAGTAGGCGATGAGGATGTACGGAACATGACCTGTGACAGTTTGCTCCGCAATATCTCGATGGTCTTTCAAAAGGTCTATTTGTTCCACGATACCATTGAAAACAACATCCGTTTCGGTAATCCAAGGGCAACAAAAGAAGAAATTATAGAAGCTGCGAAAAAGGCCCGGTGCCACGACTTCATTATGGCTCTTCCCGGTGGATATGAAACGGTAATCGGCGAGGGTGGCTCTACGCTGTCTGGCGGAGAAAAACAGCGCATTTCTATTGCTCGCGCCATATTGAAAAACGCTAATATCGTAATTCTTGACGAGGCAACTGCAAGCATTGACCCGGAAAATGAGCACCTGATCCAGCAGGCAATCAGTGAATTGACCATTGGAAAAACGGTTATCGTTATCGCTCACCGTCTGGCAACGATTGAACACGCTGATCAGATTTTAGTGGTGGATAAAGGTCAGATTGTTCAGAAAGGAACACATCAGCAGCTTGTTCAGCAGGAGGGACTATATCGGCGCTTCATTACGATCCGCGAGCAGGCAGAGGGCTGGAGCATGGGAATACACCAATGTTACCACTATGGGCATGGTCAACGCCCAAACCGGAGCGTTCGATGAGGAAATCATCAGAACGCTTGGGTACATGAGCTGCTTTGTGGGGGCAAATCTGCTGCTATCCGTGCTTATTTATCTGTGGCTACGAAAGCAAGGCGTTGCCCGTTTTTCGGCTCTGTAAGGGAACCGTTATAAGAGCTTCCTTCAAGGGTGATTGGAGAAAGGCAGAATTGACGGAATGCCTGCGCAATAAACGAGAATATCGGATCACAATATCAGTGCCAAACGCAAAGACGCAGAGCAGAACTTGTGGAAACAAGCTGCCTTGCGTCTTTTTGGCACCGGAAAGGGCCTTTTATGAATTTTTTGAGATTGATTTTTGGGAGAAAAGAGCAATGGGTCGAATTTGACACCCTGTACTCCACCCGGCGGCTGGAGCGTTTGCGGATCTTTATGGCGGAAAACAATATTCCCTACAAGGTGCGGGCGGCACTGCTTCTGGTGCCGCTGAATACACCAATGCCTACTGGAGCAGTGACTCAATCCTTGTGGTACATTGCAGTTCGTTCCGGGGACGTCCACCGGGTGCAGCACTATCTTCGCACAGAAAGGGATACCTAAGATGGAGCAGTTATCGGCACGTCTGCTG
>ENA-ORTD01002462-ORTD01002462.1-human-gut-metagenome-genome-assembly--contig:-NODE-2462-length-10594-cov-3.105703_pt1 | contig 10594 bp, 10 predicted proteins | sample MGYA00241907_ERZ509178 | MGnify/ENA primary metagenome ERZ509178 (study PRJEB26280, sample SAMEA2338793) | human gut metagenome | biome: human gut; feature: human-associated habitat; material: faeces...
GCCTCCCTCGGGATCCCCACCGGCTTCACGGCTGATGCCATAGCCGGACGGCAGGCGACGCTTGCCTACTACTACCACTATGCTCTTCTGAGCGTAGGCGGTGAGGTGCGCGGCGCTTTCGAAGCCGTCCTTCGTCAACTTTCGATGGCTCCGGTCGTAATGCAAGCCACCGCCTTGGGTATCGGGGAGGAGCGGGTTGCCACCTTTCTGCTCCCCGTCAAGGCGAGCAGTCATCCTCTGTTCAATCCCGATCTGGACTATTCGGTCTACTTGAGCAATCCTTTCTTCTTTATCCTTTTCCAGGTCATTATCCTGCTGACAACGGTCTATGTTATTGGTGGTGAGGTCAAGTTCGGGACAGGGGCGGAGTGGCTCTCAACAGCAGGCGGCAATATCATGACGGCGGTAGTGGGAAAGCTGTTGCCCTATACCGTTATCTTTAGCCTGATGAGCATATTGGCGAACTACGTCATGTTCGGCCTTATGCACATACCGTTCTCATGCGGTTTCTGGCCGCTCAACCTAACGGCGATCTTGTTTGTCGTCTCGACACAAGCGTTGGCGGTCTTCATCTTTTCCGTTTTTCCCGTGCTTAGTATCATTATCAGTATCGTGTCGATGGTCGGTTCGCTCGGTGCAACGCTGTCAGGGGTGACTTTTCCCGTGCCCTCAATGTACGCTCCGGTGCATTATGCCTCCTACTTGTTCCCTGTTCGCCACTTCACTGAGATATATCAGAACTTGCTTTATGGGGATTACGGCTTTGCTTGGACTTGGATGAATTACGTTGCGCTGCTCTGCTTCCTTCTTCCTGCGCTGCTGATGTTGCCTCGTCTGAAGAAAGCGATTGTGAACGAAGAGATGTGGAGGCATCTCGTCTCTTAAAAAAGAAATATGAATATGAAGGTAATATCTGTTATACACGATGAGTTCAAGACGATTGCCGGCAGCTATGCCATCCTGCTTGTACTGATGGGCGGCATCTTTGTTTACGGCTTGCTCTACAATTATATGTACGCTCCCGACTTGGTCCGTAAAGTTCCGGTTGCCGTTGTCGATCATTCTCATAGTGAACTGAGCCGCCACTATGTCCGCCTGCTTGACGCTACCCCGCAGGTCAATGTCGTGACTACGGCTACCGGTTATCCGGAAGCCCAGGATATGATGAAGTCGGGCAGGGTGGCTGGTATTCTCTATCTGCCGGATGACTTCGAAGATCGTGTTGCCCGTGGTGGAGAGTCTGTTTTCATCATGTACGAGACGACAAGTGCTTTCCTTTACTCCCTTGCCATGCAGGAAGCTTCGGCCGCCTCCATGTTGGCGCTGAACGATGACTACCGGCCGGAGATGTTGGTATTCCTGCCTAAGGAGGCTACCACGAAGCTAGCCTCTGCCCAGGCAGTCGAGGTGGTCGGAACTGCCCTCTACAACCCGACTGAGGGTTATGGAACTTACCTGATTCCTTCGGTTCTGGTCGTGATCATCTTCCAGACGTTGATGATGGTGATCGCTATGATTAGTGGCGACGAACGGCATAGCGGCTTGATTGTCCGTTTTGCCGGCAATCCTGTGAACCTCTCTTTGGAACGGATGGCGCAGGTTGTGATCGGCAAGACATTTGTCTATGGTATGTTGTATGCGGTTTTCGCTTTGTTCCTATTAGGGTTGATCCCCTTGATGTTCGGCCTCCCAGATATCGGCAACCCGCTATATGTCATTATGCTGATGATTCCTTTCTTGTTGGCGACTAGTTTTTTCGGGCTTACGGCGTCCCTGTTCTTTACGGACTCCGATGCGCCGCTTCTGATGATCGCCTTCTTTTCTGTCGGCCTCATCTTTCTTTCCGGTGTCTCATACCCGATGGAACTGATGCCTTGGTATTGGAAATTGGTGCATTATCTCATCCCGGCAGCCCCGGCGACAATGGCCTATGTCAAGCTGAACTCGATGGGGGCTTCGATGAGCGAGATACAACCCGAATATATTATCTTGTGGGTACAGTGCATATTTTATTTTGTGACGGCATGTTTGGTTTATAGGTATAATATCCGGAAAGCGGTGGCAAAAGGTACTTCTCTGGTAATAACCGATGACTTTTCATCCCATAAGTCATAGCTTTTGCAGGTGTAACTGATAGCTTTTGTTGTCACCTTTTGCTTGTACCTTTTGTTTCATAAAGGTTTAAGAGATGAAGATAAGCTCATGTCCTCCTTCACTCTTACGAATTACCTTCACCATGTCTCGTCCTGATTTTGGTTGACTGTGTATTAAAAAAATCCTGTTATAGGTTGTCTATAAATGTAAAAAAAACAGACAATCCTTTCTTAATCCTAAAATAAGTTACCTTATCCTGTTTCACTACAGGACAGGGGGCTTTTCACAGCCAAACTCATCGGCCGGGGAGCGCCCAAGCGGCAAGGGGCAGGGCCACCTGTCCCGACGAGCGTTTCCGGTCTCTGTTCTATTTTGTTGCAAATATATCAGTTTAATCCTGTTCATAAAAGAATAGCTTGTTTACGTTTATAAATAGTTTTCCATTTTCTTTTTAAAGGCCCCTTCTTCGCATGCGCCTCTTCAGGTGTCAACATTTCCACACTACTGTGAGGGCGCCGGGTGTTATAAATATCGATCACTTTCCTCACTATATCCCGAGCCTGGCCGAGCGTTGTTATCATTTCTTTATTCAACCATTCTTCTTTTAATATTCCATTGACACGTTCAGCTATTGCATTCTCTCTGGGATCTCCGTTTTCTGTCATACTTATACGACATTTAATGCCTTGTAAAATTGAGATATAATCTTTGCTACAATATTGTACTCCTCTATCCGAATGATGGATCAGATCGCTTCCCGGGGGAAGTGTTTCCAAGGCCATATTCAACGCTTTTATCGGACCGGACATCTCCAGGGAATCCTCCAGGGCCCAACCGACAATCTTACGGGAGTATGCATCTGTGAGCAAACTCAAATAATAGAATCTCCCTTCGACATTGCGGACATAAGTGATATCAGCTACATATAACTGATTGGCTGATAGCGGATCATAATCTTTTATCAGATTTGGATACTTATGAAAACGGTTCCATGACAGAGTTGTTACCGGCCGATAAACCCTGGAATGTCTGATCAACAAACCATTGTCGCGTAGCAAGTCAAAAAACTTATCGCGCCCTATATCCAAATCAGGATGTATCTTGGTTTTTAGGATATGATACAACTTACGACCACCTAAAACCGGTTGGTCCTGACGCAGGCTGTTTACCATTTTAAGGATTATTTCCTCACACAACAATTCCGATTGTAACTGTTTTTCTCTCTTATAATAGGCTTGCTTGCTATACCCAAACAACGAACAACAATCAGGGATACTTATTTCCGGCTGATTGTCATGAAGCCTTTTCACTGCTTGGTGCCAGAGTTTTTTCGGATATCGATGTTATAGTGTTCATTGGCTAGTTCTATTAGGATTTCCATCGCACGGCGATGAGCTTGCTCATGCTTCAGTTCCTTCTCTTTATCCTTTAACTCCAACTCTTTTTGTTTGAGGGCGCGTTCCAGTTCTTTGATCCGTTTGGAAAGATCCGATTCGTTTTCTGTCATTTTTATTGATCGCTTTTTGAGTTTCAGTGGTTTTATTGACACTGATGATTGTCTTTTTGCCTCAAATTTACGAATCCAATGCGATATTACCGTAGGGTCGCTTATGGAATATTTAAAGGCGATCTCTTTACGGCTTACTCCTAAGCGATATTCACCTATAGCTGCTAGGCGAATCTCCAAAGGATAAGGTTCACCCTTGCGACGAGTCAATGACTTCTCTTTTTTCATCTTTGTTGACTTTTATGAAGTCAACCTATTTCAGGACGAGACATTCCATAAGCCTTGTTAAACAAAGCATATGATTAGAAGGTGAATGGTAAACCATAAAGTTGTCGAAAACATTTATTCAAAAGTAGTCGTGAGTCGTTTTATTAGGTTTCCTGTCCCTTGGAAGATAGCCTAAAGGTGAAAAAATATAGCCTATGACCTATACGAGGACAGGCTATAGGGAGATGATAAAAAGGGTATAGGCTTTTCGGAAATAGCCTATACCCTTTTGAGAATGCTGCCGACAGTTTGTTTTATGAAAAACAAAATATAACACCCATAAAGCATAGTGTTATCTTTATGAGTTAGGGTAGTTAATGCATAGCGTTATGATCTGCCAAGTCTCTCTTGGTGTAAAGTTATTCTTCAATTTCCATCTCATCCAACAAATATCCCGCTCCGGCATATTTGTCCATGATGAAGAGAACGTAGCGGATGTCGACAATGATACTGCGTTGGTAATCGGGGAGATATTGGATGTCGCCGCCGACTCCTTCCCAATTGCGGTCGAAATTGATACCGATCAATTCACCGTCTGCATTCATCACAGGGCTACCGGAGTTCCCACCGGTCGAATGGGTGGTTGTGCTGAAGGCAACTGGCATTTTTCCGTCGGAAGTTTTGTAGCGTCCGAAATCTTTGGCAGCATACAGTTCTTTCAGGCGGGTTGGTACTACGAATTCCCAGTTGGTGGAATCTTCTTTTTCCATCACTCCGTCCAGTGTTGTCTGATGGCCATAGTAGTCGCAGTCGCGCGGGCTGTACCCTTTTACCTGTCCGTAGGTGAGGCGCAGGGTAAAGTTGGCGTCGGGAAAATTGGCACGATCGCCGTACATGGCCAGCAAACCTTTTACATAACTACGGTGAGCCATTGCATACCCATCTTCAAATTCTTTTAACGCATTCTTCAGATTGGCTTCTTCTGCACGGACAGACTTGGCAAAAAGAATCATCGGGTCGTTTTCCAGTGCTTTGACAGACGGACGAGAGAGGAATTTATTGAAATTATCCTCACTGCCGAAGATGGATTTCTCGAACAGATAGTCGACGAATCGGTCTGTGTCTCCTTTGAACTTCTTGTCGATTAATTCGAAATAGGTCGGTTGTGCTTTCGGATCGACTTGGCTGCGGTACTCTTTCAGCATCACTTTGGCGATTTTCTTATCTACGTCGGCCGAGTAATTGCTGTTGGCAAATCCATGATAAGCCCGTTCCAACAGCCGGAGTTGTTCCTGTTTGGCTTTTTTGTCTTTCCCTTTCAAGGCTTCTATGACCATATCCATTTGGGTTGGCACACTTGTAAATTCAATTCCTCGCAGGATCGCTTCATCCAACATCCAACTGCGGAAACGTAGGTCTTTACGGTCCGATACGATCTGTTCGATCGCCATCAGGGCATCGGGGTAGCTCGGTTCGCACATTTTGTTGGACCAGGCAATCAGTTTGTCCTGTTCCTCCTTTTTCATTTGTTCGAAATTACGTTTTTTTATGGCCCAGTTGCTACCGATCGCATTTTTGTAAGCATTCGTTGAGCCTGCATATTTGCTGGCATACTGAATCCGGACAGCTGGATCTTTCAACATCTCGTCCAACATGACTTTCTGGCGCAAGTCACGGATGTGGATACGGATCGTGTTGTCAATATCACGGCGTTCCGCCACTTCCCAGGAAGTATAATATTTATTGGTACGGCCGGGAAATCCCATCATCATGGCATAGTCATTTTCCTGGACGCCTTTCAATGAGATCTTGAACCAGCGTTTCGGACGAAGCGGGACATTCTTGTCAGAGTAAGGAGCCGGATTGCCGTTCGCATCGGCATAGACACGGAAGACGGAGAAGTCGCCCGTATGGCGCGGCCACATCCAGTTGTCGGTATCTGCGCCGAACTTTCCGATCGATGAGGGAGGAGCTCCTACCAGGCGGATGTCGGAATAGATTTTCTTTGTGAACATGAAATACTGGTTGCCGCCATAGAACGCCTTTATCTCAACTTCTGTGCCTGGATTGTCCTGCAGGAACTTTTCTCCGACTTTTGCTTTTGCCAGTCCGTTCAGAAATTTCGGAGATAGGAAGTTCATGCTATTAGGATCGGTATCTTTTTCCAGTTCCTTTTTCACATAGTCAGTCACGTCTTCTATTTTATCGATGAAAGTGACGGTCATGCCGGGGTTCGGAAGTTCCTGATCGCGCGACATGGCCCAGAAGCCGTCTGTCAGGTAGTCATGTTCCAGCGTGCTGTGGCGCTGGATGCAACCGTAGCCGCAATGATGGTTGGTCAGGAGCAATCCTTCCGGCGAAACGATCTCGCCCGTACAACCGCCTCCGAAAATGACGACGGCATCTTTCAAGGAAGCTGAGTCGGGGCTATAGATATCATAATCCTGCAATTTAAGTCCCAAAGCTTGCATTTCTGGGAATCTTTGTCCTTTCAGTAGAGGCAGCAGCCACATACCTTCATCGGCTGCTACCGGTAGCGACAGGATGGCTGCCGCGAGGGAGATGATGAGTTTGTTCATTGATTTATGATTTGTGATTTATAAATTATGATTTCAGGTTTATGACTTTATCGTCTTCATAAATCTGAAATCATAAATCTTACCATTGTTTGTACGGATATTTTGTCAGCATCGAGTTGTAGTAACGACGATCTCCGCTGACCTCGTGTCCGACCCAGTCCGGCCGTTCAAAAGGTTCGTCTTCAGAAGCCAATTCGATTTCCGCTAAGATCAGTCCTTCGTTGTCGCCGTGGAAGACGTCGACTTCCCAGGTGTGCTTCCCGACAGGGACCAGATTGCGTACTTTGTCGATAATACCGGGTTCGCAGAGTTTCAACAGTTCTTCCGCATCCGCGGGTGGTATCTTCTGCTCGAACTCGTAGCGGCTCAACCCATTCTCGTCCGATGCACCTTTGATCGTGAGGAATCCTTCTTCCCCCCGGATGCGTATCCGTACCGTCCGTCCGGGTTGTGAGCAGATATATCCCTGCATGATACGTTCGGATTTGGAAACCTGTTTGCTGAAATCCCCTTTTACCAGAAATTTCCTTTCAATTTCAATCGCCATGATCATTTGATTGTTACCATCGTCGCCCCGAAGCCGTATTCACGGAAAGAGGCATCCTGGTAATAATATTGTTTGTATTTTGTTTTCAGTTCTTTCTCGATTGCTTTGCGCAGTACCCCGTCACCTTTACCGTGGATGAAGACGATTTTCTGTCCTTTGTTGGCGGCATATTTGGCGAGCACTTCATGGAATTTCTCCAACTGGTAATCCAGCATATCCGCATTACTCAGCCCGTTGGTGTTGTCCAGCAGTTCGGTGATATGCAGGTCCACTTCCAGAATTGAGCTGTCGGTTACTTTCTTCTTGACGATCGTTTGGGGGACACGGCGGTCTTCGTGCACCTTCTGCTGCATGGCTTGCTGGAGTTCGGCAGCAGAGATCAGTAATTCTTTTTCGGGGATGTCCTGGCGTACGATTGGGTATACCATTGCATCTTCATCGAAAAAATCATTTTCCATGAAGCAGTGTTGTTTGTAAAATTTGACCGTATCGAGATGGAGTTCTACCGAAATGGCATTCTTCAATGAATAAGGTTTGTCTTTTTTGAAAGCGATCAGTTGTACGCAAATACGTTCCAAGTCGTTCAACTCTTCTTTACCGAATTCTTCCAGGAAGATCTGTGTATTCGGCTCCACAATGCCGTTATAGCGGCTGATCCAGCTATTGTTCTGGCGATTCATATAGTTGAAAAACAGATAGTAATTGCTGTCATTGATAAAATAGGTTTCATAGCCGTTTCCCTGTATCACTTTGGCAGGCTCTATCGGGAGGTAAGCCAAATAGATGTTCAGCCGTTCGCCTTCTATGGTTTCCGTTACCTTTTCTACTTCGGGTTGAGGTTCCGGTTTCTTAGGTTGCGGGACAGCAGCCTGTGTCACGGAAGGCAGTGGTGAGCGTCGGGAGCTGTGTACCTGCATCTCGCTGTCTCCTACGACTACACATTCGCGGATCAATACCGGTACTTCGAATCCGTCTTCATCTTCCACCAAAACTTGATCTTTCCCTTTGAAACTACGAACGACACCTCCACCGGTGCTGTTCAGGAAACGCACTTTGTCTCCTACTTTTATGTTACTCATCATTCTATTTACTTTTGTTATTTGCTACAAAAGTAGTAAATCCTGAAGAGTAATACCTGTTCTTGTTGATATTTTCTGGTGAATGCACTTGCCGACTAAAAGTTTCATCTTATGAAACGGTTTGGAACTTCAAGAGCCGCTTATAAAGCAGAAAGGGTTTTTGACTATTCGTATTTATTTTTTGAGTTCTTTCGGGATATTGATCTCCATGCAATATGAAAACGGATAGTTTTTTCCCTGTTTTCTGTTCTCGGTTATTCCGTAAATGGTTTGGCATACTGGATCATGCCTTGTACGTCTTTAAGGCTTTTCGGACGCAATTCGATTGCCATGCAATATTCGTGGGGAACATCGAAAGGAAATTCGATGCCGAAGTCTATGGCTTGTTTATAGCCGAATCTCGGATAGTAGTCCTTATGTCCTAGTAAGACGACAGAACCGTATCCCAGTTCGGTGGCTCGTTTGTGTGCTTCACGGATCAAGGCTGATCCGATCCCCCGATTTTGATATTCAGGGAGAACTGAAACGGGAGCTAACCCTAAAGAGGTGACGGATTTGTTTTCTGAAACGATTTCGACTTTTGTCATCAGGATATGGCCGATAATTTCTTCGTCAACCTCGTCAACCAATGAAAGCTCTGGGATAAAAGCGTCTGTTTGACGTAGTTGATCTACTAAAAAAGGTTCGCTTTGGTCCCTGTCATACATATCTCATTCAGCGGGTTATACTACTTTATGAACTGCTTCATAGTCTTTTATCTGTTCTTGTCTGATATTGAAATCCATCGGTTTATATCTTTAGGTTTATAATTTTCTGCTAAGATAAGAAGAATACGACAAAATGTCAATAAATTTGTACTTTTGCAATCCGGTTCGATTAAAAGAGCCTGTAATAGTAAAAGTCATGACCACAAAGACGCAACAGATACGCATCGAAGATTTTGATTATCCGCTGCCTGACGAGCGGATCGCCAAGTTTCCGTTACCCAAACGGGATGAATCGAAGCTCTTATTATATAAGGAAGGAAAAGTCAGCGAGAGTATATTCAAGCATATTACGGATTATTTGCCGGAGGGTTCTCTGATGGTATTCAATAATACACGGGTGATCCAGGCACGTCTTCTGTTTCAGAAAGAGACAGGGGCGAAGATCGAGATTTTCTGTCTGGAGCCGGTCGAGCCGCATGATTATGCTTTGGTTTTTCAACAGACTGAATGTTGCCGCTGGACTTGTTTGGTCGGCAATCTGAAGAAATGGAAAGAAGGACTTTTGAAGAAGGAGGTGCAGCTCGACGGTGAGACTGTTATACTGAAAGCGGAAAAATTGCAGACCTGCGGGGACAGCTACCTCATCGAGTTTACGTGGGATCATCCGACTTGTACGTTTGCTGACCTGTTAGATGCAGCGGGCGTATTGCCGATTCCTCCTTATTTGAATCGCGAAACTGAGAAAAGCGATTTGCAGACCTACCAGACGGTTTACTCCAAGATAAAAGGTTCGGTGGCCGCCCCGACAGCGGGTTTGCATTTTACACCGGAAGTTCTGGCTGCTATCGATGCTCTGGGAATCGGACGGGAAGAACTGACGCTCCATGTCGGAGCCGGGACGTTCAAACCCGTGAAAAGCGAGACGATCGAAGGGCATGAGATGCATACCGAATTTATTTCGGTGCGTCGGAGTTCGATCGAACGGATCAAGAATAACCTCGGTAAGATTATTGCGGTCGGCACGACTTCGGTCCGTACGCTTGAAAGCCTCTATTATATGGGTGTCACGTTGGCTTCGAATCCGGATGCCACAGCCGATGAACTGATCGTCAAACAATGGATGCCTTACGAAGAGACGAATAACAGGTTGACAGCTGATGAAGCTTTGCAAAATATTTTGGATTATCTGGACCGACACCAGGCGGACAAGTTGGTGACGGCTACCCGGATCATTATCGCTCCAGGCTATGAGTTCAAGATCGTACGTGGTATTGTGACCAATTTCCATCAGCCGAAAAGCACGTTGTTGTTGCTGATATCCGCTTTTGTGAAAGGAAATTGGAAAAATATTTATGATTATGCCTTAAGGCATGATTTCCGTTTTTTGAGTTACGGGGACAGCTCGCTGTTGTTGTAATGATCATACAATAAATAGTACATAATCCTGTTTATATAAAACATAGATTATAGCAAATGAGACAATTTACCCCATATTTGTTCCTGTTGTTGGCTGCGTCTTTTCTGTATTCCTGTAAATCAGCGAAGTTGAGCGATGCGGAAGAGAAGCAGCGTATCGGCGAATATTTTGAAGCGGCGGCCATTTACCGGAAAGTATGCCAAGCGAGACTTGCGTGGATATATCGCTTTCAGGATGGCAGAGTGTAACCGTCTGATCAACAATACACCGCGTGCGACCAGTGCTTATATGAACGCGCTCAGGTATAAGTATCCGGACAGTATCGTGAATCTTCGCTTGGGACAGATGTACCAGAAGAGCGGACGTTATGGGGAAGCAGTCAAATATTACAACGACTACCTGCTGGCGGAACCGGGCAGCGTATTGGCCTTTAACGGCGTGACCGGGTGCGAGGAGG
>ENA-ORTD01002463-ORTD01002463.1-human-gut-metagenome-genome-assembly--contig:-NODE-2463-length-10592-cov-4.995729_pt1 | contig 10592 bp, 9 predicted proteins | sample MGYA00241907_ERZ509178 | MGnify/ENA primary metagenome ERZ509178 (study PRJEB26280, sample SAMEA2338793) | human gut metagenome | biome: human gut; feature: human-associated habitat; material: faeces...
GCCGGTTAGGGCGAAACTACTTGCAGGTAGGGTTTTACACGGAAATGCTGTTCCCTCAAAAGGGTGTGCGTTTTATCGCTGTCAACGATAATGTGGACAGTGCCAGCGAGGGCATGGACAACGATTTTACCCCGCTGCGAAATCTGTTCAATGAATGGCTGGTGAGAGATACGAGCAAGAAAATCAAGGCAGTGAAAAAGTCAAAAGGCATGAGCGGCAAGCCTGTTACCAGCAAGCCGGTTTACGGCTATGTGATGGACGAGGACGAGAATTTTATTATAGACGAGGAAGCCGCCCCGGTGGTGCAGCAGATTTACCAGCTTTGCCTTGCCGGGAACGGCCCGACCAAGATTGCCCGTATGCTGACGGAGCAGCAAATCCCCACGCCGGGGACGCTGGAATATCAGCGGACAGGCAGCACCCGCCGTTATCACCCAGGCTATGAGTGCAAATGGGCGACCAACACCGTCGTTCATATCCTCGAAAACCGAGAGTACACCGGATGTCTGGTGAACTTCAAAACGGAAAAGCCTTCTTATAAGGTCAAGCACAGCATAGAGAACCCCGTCGAGAAGCAGGCCATTTTCGAGAACCACCATGAGCCGATCATCGACAAGGAAACATGGGAACGGGTGCAGGAGTTACGCAAACAGCGCAAACGCCCGAACCGCTACGATGAAGTGGGGCTGTTCTCCGGGATTTTGTTCTGCGCCGACTGCGGCCATGTGCTGTATCAGCAGCGGTATCAGAACAAAGACCGCAAACAGGACTGCTACATCTGCGGCAGCTACAAGAAGCGCACCCGCAACTGTACGGCGCACTTTATCCGCACCGATCTGTTGACCGCTGGTGTCCTGGCAAATCTCCGGCAAGTGACCGAATACGCAGCCAAGCATGAGAGCCGGTTTGTGAAACTACTTGTCCAGCAGAACGAGATCGGCGGCAAGCGAAAGACCGCCGCAGCCATCAAGCAGCTTGAACAGGCGCAGGAACGCATTTCTGAAATCAGCCGCATTATCAAGCGGCTGTATGAGGACAATGTAAACGGCAAAATCAGCGATGAGCGTTTCATGGAACTGTCGGCTGACTACGAAGCCGAGCAAGCGGAGCTGAAAAAGAGAGCCGCCGCCCTGCAAGCCGAACTGGACAAGTCACAGGCAGCTACCGTCAACGCCGAGAAATTTATGGGCATTGTCCGCAAGCACCTTGCCTTTGAAGAACTGACCCCCACTCTCTTGCGGGAAATGATCGAGAAAATTGTGGTGCATGAGTGCAGCTATGATGAGAACGGCACCCGCAGGCAGGACATTGAGATTTATTACAGCTTTGTCGGCAAGATTGACTTGCCCGAATAACCGCCCGACCTATCCGACACAATGGCCAAGTGTCGGATAGGAACGGCAAAATTTTTTGCACTTCTATTGCTTCTTTATCACACATAAGCAAAAAGCCAGGGTATGAAACAGCTCATGGCTAATTAGATGTAATAAAAGCGGAGAAAGGAAAAGCACAATCCAGACGGAACCGGCGGTGCGGTCAAGAAATATTGTGGAAACACAAGATTTCTGCTATAATGAGTGCAGAAATCTTGTGTATGAAAAGAAAGGTGGGACGCCTATGCATATTAGCTATCAGCCACTATGGAACACCTTAAAAGAGCGTGGCATGAGGAAAGAGGACTTGCGGCTTGCCGCCGGTCTGACCACTAATATGATTGCCAATATGGGCAAGGGCAAAAACATCAGTATGGAAACTTTGGTTCGTATCTGCGAAGCCTTGAATTGTGACATTTTGAGTGTGATTGAATTGAAGCAGAATAAGACTTTTGAAGATATAACAGGAGAATAATTTTTGAAGTACAGATTGGAATTTAAAACCGTTAAGGCCTTAGACTGCTACCACCCGTTATAGGATCATAGTAAAATCCTCAAAAGCCTTGAAAATAAAGGATTAATCGCAGTTTACTTTCTTTATCCCTTTATACGATTTCACAGAAGTTTACTCTTATTCTGGAACCTTACGCTTACCTTGCCGAAATAGATGAACAGGCAAAGGATTATGTCCTTTCGGATGGTAAAGGAATGTGCCGATAAGCAGGGTGTGACGGAGCAACTAAAACCGATAAACCGCTTGAATGGATATAGAAAATGAACAATATTCGAAATGCAGTAGAGGAGATTTTGCCTACGGAATTGATTTACGCATAAAATCGGGTTATAAAGCATTAAGAGGGGAAAGGTATAAACGCTTTCCCCTCTTAATGCTTGAATAATTATATGTGCAATGGTAAGTATCCTAATACTGACAACTAAAGCGATATCAATTTTTGATCATTTTTAGAAAATATTCGTGAATTGCCAAGTTGTCCGTCAGCTCCGGGTGAAAAGCGGTAACCAACATACTGCCCTGTTTGGCTGCGACAATTTGCCCGTCTACCACGGCTAACGCTTGGGCTTGTGAACCAACCGACCGTATATATGGAGCGCGGATAAAGGTCATTGGCACCCTGCCTAAACCATGAAATTCTGCTTCGGTATAAAAGCTTCCCAGCTGACGGCCATATGCGTTGCGTTTGACAGAAATGTCCATGCAGCCGAAGCAGGAAACGCCGCCTTCCACCTCACGCGCCAATAAAATCAAGCCTGCGCAAGTACCGAAAACAGGCAAACCATTTTCTATTTTTTCCGCCAGAGGCTCCAAAAGTTCCAAATCCCGTAACAGCTTACTGATGACAGTGCTTTCTCCTCCGGGAAGAATCAAGGCGTCAAAGGATCTCTCTATATCCTGCCTTTGCCGAATTTCAAAATGCTCGATTCCCAGATGGTCCAACACAGTCCCATGTTCTGCGAAAGCCCCTTGGAGAGCCAATATCCCGATGTTCATTATTTTCCCCTCTCCGCCATGAGCACAGCGATTTCGCTTTCATTGATCCCCACCATAGCTTCTCCCAGTCCGGCAGACAACTGGGCTATCAGTTTTGCATCCTTGTAGTTGGTCACAGCTTGGACAATGGCGGCAGCACGTTTGGCAGGGTCACCAGATTTGAATATGCCGGAGCCTACGAATACTCCCTCAGCGCCAAGCTGCATCATCAAGGCTGCATCAGCAGGCGTAGCCACCCCTCCAGCTGCAAAGTTGACCACCGGCAAACGACCATTCTCATAAACATAGCGGAGCAAATCAAGCGGAACCTGGAGCTGTTTGGCAGCCTCAAAGAGCTCGTCTTCACGCAGGTTCTGAACCCGGCGTATTTCTGCGTTCATGGCTCGCATATGCCGTACCGCCTGAACAATATCACCGGTACCCGGTTCTCCTTTTGTCCGGATCATAGACGCACCCTCGGAAATACGGCGAAGGGCTTCCCCTAAGTCACGGGCTCCGCATACGAACGGAACCTTGAACTTGGTTTTGTCGATGTGATATACATCGTCTGCGGGAGTCAGAACCTCACTCTCGTCAATATAGTCGATTTCAATCGCCTCTAAAATCTGCGCCTCCACGAAATGACCGATGCGGCATTTGGCCATAACAGGAATGGATACGGCCTCCTGGATACCTTTAATCATTTGAGGGTCGCTCATTCGGGATACACCTCCGGCAGCTCGAATGTCCGCAGGAATACGCTCCAAGGCCATAACAGCACAGGCTCCCGCTTCCTGTGCAATTTTTGCCTGCTCCGGCGTAGTAACATCCATAATGACTCCGCCTTTCAGCATCTGTGCCAGTTCCTTATTCAAGTCATATCTTGTTCTTTCCATAAAAAGTGCTCCTTTACAAATTGATACGGACAGTATATAATGAATCTGGATATTAGAAAATAGTCAGAATTGAGGTATTTTATATAATCAGATGAATAAGAAAATTGATAGCAAACAATACATCTATCGAAAACTATATGAGATGTTAAAAAAGGAGATCGTCATCGGTGCCTACCAATATGGCAGCCGTCTTCCTTCTAAGCGCACCTTGGCGGAGAAAATGGGGATCAGTGTTATTCCTGTAGAACATGCTTATGAACTTCTGTGTGAAGAGGGCTATGCGGAAGCACGGGCACGCAGCGGTTACTTCGTCATTTACCAGAAAGACGATTTTATTTCTAACCGGAGTGAATGGGATATCGAACCACTTCCTTTGAATCGAACACACGAAGCAAAGAGCGATTTTCCATACACCGTTCTTGCCAAAACCATGCGCAGGGTGCTTTTGGATTATCAAGAAAAAATTATGATAAAGTCTCCGAATCACGGTTGCCCAGAACTGCGGCAAGCTCTTTCTCGCTATCTGGCTCGGAGCTGCGGAATTGAAGTACGGCCGGAGCAGATCATTATAGGCTCCGGTGCGGAGTATTTGTATGGGCTTGTCGTGCAGTTATTCGGTAATGACCGGCTGTTCGGGATAGAAAACCCCTCCTATGAAAAAATCCGCAGAGTATATCAGGCTCACGGTATACAGTGTGACCTTCTGAAATTAGGATCTGATGGAATCCAATCGGTGGAACTGGAGCAAACGAAAGCCGCAGTACTTCACGTTACACCGTTTCACAGCTTTCCCAGTGGCATTACGGCAAGCGCGTCCAAGCGGGTGGAATATTTGCGATGGGCAGAGAAGCATGGTGGTTTTATCGTTGAGGATAACTACGACGCAGAGTTAACCGTATCCAGAAAGAACGAAGATACGCTCTTTTCCCTTTCTCAAAATGGATCTGTGATTTATCTGAATACATTCACCAGGACAATCGCTCCCTCCATCCGTGTGGGTTACATGGTACTGCCAGAACGGTTATTGGCGGATTTTGAGCGGAAGCTGAGCTTTTATTCCTGTACGGTTCCCGTTTTTGAGCAATACGTCTTGGCAGAACTGCTCCAGAACGGTGACTTTGAGCGACACATTAACCGTGTTCGCCGGAGAAGAAGGCGAAAAGGCGGAGCGGACTGCTTATAGGTCATTGGTGAAATAACAGAAGACCGCTCCGACTTCAGACAAGAAATCAAAGCGGTTTTTACCCTGAAATCGTCAGCCAACAGTTGACTAAGTTTATGCGTTCCTTAATCGCTGTCAAAGAGCCAGTCGTACGGACGCGGAGCTGATGAACTTGTTAGGAACTCAATCAAGTATATAAATTGAAAAATAAATTTGTTAAGTAACAGATTCCAGTTTTCCACATAATAGAAGCATTCAGAAGATGTTGCCGTTGCAGGAACACCAGTTCCCACAACGGCAGTTTTTATTTCCATGGCCTGCGCCGGAAGTTGATTCCGGAATTTTTAATCAGCGGCGATCTTTTGAACAGCCTTTTCAGGGTTGTTCTTTCTTCGTCTGTGAGCCGCTTGTATTTTAGCTGGAACGCCTTGCAGAAGATTTCCAGAAATTCCTGCACCCTGTCGCCGGTGGATTGCATGGCCTTTCGGACTTCCTTTATCAGTTCATCGGCGGGCGTGGTATCCGGCGCACTCTCCATGTCGTTCTCATGGGCTTTGCGTATATCGTGAAGGATGGCATCCCATGTTTTGTGTGTCACATGGCAGAAAAAATCTTCTTCCTCTATCTGACCGGCTTCCAGAATTTTCAGGGAACGGTCTGCGGCGGCTTCGGAATGTTCTTCCAGTATCATTGCCCGAACAGCGGCCAGCGCACTGTTGATGTCATGGAACCGCATGGTAGCCATTCCATCCACATAGATTTCTGCGTCAGCCATCAGCTCCGCAAATTTTTCGTGGGACATCATCTCGCACAGCAGCCGGGTATTGATCCGTCCGCTTTTCAGAAGCGCCACGGCTTCATCGGTCAAATGCAGTTCGGACAGCGGGGTGTTGATCTGCTCCCTGTTTTCCGTCCGGCAGAACAGATAGTCAATGGACACCTCATAAAAGTCTGCCAGTGTGATAAGGTTACCGTGATTGATTTCCTTATTTCGGTTTTCTTCATTTTCATAACTGGCTAAAGCAGATTTTGAAATGCCGGTCTTTTCCGCCAGTTCTTCCAGCTTCAAGCCCTTTTCCACCCGTAAATCTTTCAAGCGTTCCTGTAAGGAAACATGGTCTTTCATCGGTTTGCCACTCCCTTCCCATGTGGTTTTCGAGCATATATAGTCATTATACCATACCGTTCCGAAATCGTGGAAATTTTCGATTTTGGGGCGGTATTCCTACTTTCTGGACATACGGGAAAGGGTTCAAAAATGAGCTATGATTAAGTCAGTTCATCGATGGATTATTCCAATCGAATGACCGGCCTGATGGGATATGCTCCCCGGCGATGTAGTGCAACGACCTGCGGCAAGGAGTTGGAGGAACCTTGACCGCAGCGAGCGTACCAACGGGAACAAAACGCTGCTGTGAGATTCAGGGGCAGGAACGACATCAGGGAAATCCGGCAGAACTGACACCAAAACGCTACCCAAACATGACAAATCGGCGGGGCGCAGTCTGCCCTGTCCGAGATACTATGGGGCTTTTTAGGGCGGCTCTATGGCCGCATTTTCCTTGAAAATCGCCCCGAAACATGACACCAGAAACCGCTATCCGCCCATCTCTACCGTTACGGCTGAAATGGGCGGATTTTCTATGATAGGAGGCACCATGCCGAGAATGAGCAAGAAACGGAAGTTGGAGCTGTCCTTCTTCCTCAATGACCGGGGGCGTGTGGCCTACAACGACCTGTGCCGGAAGTGTCAGCATGAGTGCAAACAGAGCTTCCGGGCTGTCGTGATCGACTGCCCCCATTACCTGTCCAAACGAGCCAAGCGAAAGGAGAAAACCGACTAAATGGAATTTGAATTTATGACCGCAGACACCGTTCTGCCGCCCTGTATGCCACTTCCCACCGCCATGCTGCGGTTGCCGGTCAGCAGCACCGCAAAAGTCATGTATGCCCGTCTGCTGGACGCCACCCTTGCGGGAGGTGCGGAGGATACCAACGGGATACTGTTTGCCCATTTCCCCATTGTGGAGCTGGCAGCGGCTTTGTCCCGCAGCTCCGTGACAGTCAAGCGTTCCTTGAAAGAATTGGAGGACGCTGGACTGATCCTGCGGGTGCGCCGGGGTGTGGGAGAACCAAACCGCATTTACACGCTGCTCCCCAAGAAGGAGGGATGCCGTGATGAATGAAAAGCTGGAAAAGCTCAACCGGGAGCTTGCCAAAGGCGAAGCCAGATTGCGGCGGGCGCAGCACGAAGAAAAGATACTGGAACACCAGATAAAGCAGCTTACCCGGAAGGAACGGACGCACCGGCTCTGCACCAGAGGGGCTATGCTGGAAAGCTTCCTGATAAGGCCGGAGGTGCTGACAGACGATGATGTGATGGACATTCTGAAACAGGCATTTTCCAAAACTGACATGAAAGAAGTTGTTGCGGAAAGCCTGAAACGGAAAGTAGCCGGGAAACCCCTTACGGAGTAAGGGCGCAACTATACACCGGCGGGGCCGGTGCGTTGCGCCCTGCCGGGGGCTTCCTGCGGAAAGCGGATGATTTCAAGCACACTTGCGGCTGCTTTCAATCATCACAGGGGACGCTACGCTTCCCCTGCGCTGGCTGCGCCAGCTACCCCTTTGTGATTTGCTGGGCGGAAACACCTTGCTTTGCAAACTGTTCCTGTTCAGAAAGTTTTATAGAAACCAGCTACTTTCTGGCTAAACAATAAGGCGTGAACTGTTATTGACATTATTGATGCTCGGTGTTATAATTATTCAAAACCAGATAGAAAGCGAGGTGCTCAATTATGGAAAATAACAAGGTTAATATGAAACCCGAATATCTTTTGAGGACCTCGGTTGCATTGTAAGAGTATTTTGTAGATTTTTGCCGTGGTTTAATTAGCCACGGCTTTTTGTTTGTTTTTGATGCAATCCTCTGTTCCTTATAGATGTTCACACAAGATCAACTTATCGATTAAGTCAGGACAATTTATGGAGGAATTTATGATTCATCTTAGAAAAATTACAGAAGAAAACTTTATTGACGCATTTAATCTGAAACTCGCACCAGAACAAGAACGCTTTGTTTCACATCCGATTCGCAGTCTCGCACAGGCTTATGTTTATAGGGATCAATGTCAGCCTTTAGGAATATATGAAGATGACATTATGGTTGGCTATGTTATGGTGATTTACGATTATGATATCCCTGAATATGATATATGGCATATGATGATTGACGAATCGAATCAGAGACGGGGCTATGGTAAAAGTGCACTGGATTGTGTGCTTGATTATATCAAGGATAAACCTTTTGGCTCTTCAAATCGAGTAACCTTAACCTGTAACAAGGATAATATCCAGGCACTAAATTTGTATAAGAGCAGAGGCTTTACAGAAACCGGAGCAGCGGACGAAGATGAAATAGAACTATCACTGATGATGCTGTAACAAATTCTAATTTATCAGGCTGGTCGTCTCGCCTAAAAACTGAATAGCAGTCGCCCACCGGCGGCACACCAAGCAGGAAATCAGAAATGGTTTCCTGCTTTTCTTTTGCCTAAAATTAACCACAGGAAGGAGGAAGCCGTTATGCCCTGTCCCCACCATGATATAAAAATCGTCCAGCGCAGTAACCGCCAGTCAGCCGTAGCCGCCGCAGCTTACCAGAGCGGCGAACGGCTGTTTTCCGAGTACGACCAGAAGCAGAAATACTATTCCGAGAAAAGAGGGATCGTCCACACAGAAATCATGCTGCCACCCCACACTCCGCCGGAGTACGCAGACCGCAACACCTTGTGGAACGCCGCCGAAGCCGTAGAAAAACAATGGAACTCCCAGCTTGCCCGCAGGATCGTGCTTGCCATACCGAGGAAAATCCCCCCGGAGCAGCACGCCAACCTGATCCGGGACTATTGCCGGGAGTTTTTTGTTTCCAAAGGCATGATTGCAGATTTTGCCATTCACGATAAAGGGGACGGAAATCCCCACGCCCACATTCTGCTGACCATGCGGGCAATGGACGAAACCGGAAAATGGCTTCCCAAGAGCCGGAAGGTTTATGACCTTGACGAGAACGGCGAGCGTATCCGGCTTCCATCCGGGAATTGGAAAAGCCATAAGGAGGACACCGTTGACTGGAATGAGCAGTATCATGGGCAGGAGTGGCGCACCGGCTGGGAAACAGTACAGAACCGTTATCTGGAAATGGTGAACAGCCCTGTCCGTGTCGATCTCCGTTCCTATGAAAAGCAGGGGCTGGACATCATCCCCACCGTCCACATGGGAGCAGCTGTCACACAGATGGAACGCCGTGGCATTCAGACCAATATCGGCAATCTGAATCGGGACATCAAAGCCGCTAACCGCATGATGAGCGTGATCCGCAGCACCATTCAGAATCTGCGTGACTGGATTAGCGATATTCTGGAAGCCCGGAAAGAGCTGCTGGCAGAGAACAAGCCGGAAACTGCATCCCCCGACCTTATCAATCTTCTGCGGGATTATCTCAATCTGCGAAAAGCAGAACGCCGGGACTGGTCAAGATACGGTCAGCAAAAAGGTGCAACGAAAGATTTACAGTCCTTTGTCAATGCCACCAATTATCTCAAAGACCATCAGATTTTTACGCTGGAACAGCTGGACAGTGTGCTGGAGGAAGTGAAGCAGAAATCCGGCAGCATCAGCACCGGCATGAGGAAAGCCGAGAGCCGCATGAAAGTGATTACCGGCATCCAGAACGCCGTTGCCGATTGTCAGCAGCATAAAGCTGTCCATGACAAGTATGTGAGAATCGGCTGGAAAACGGTGCAGTCCGTTTATGCAGAAAGCCACCGGGACGAGCTGGACGCATACAACAAGGCGTACCGCTTTTTGAAAAAGCATGGTGTTGACTTGAATGTTGATCTGGAAGCCCTGCAAGCGAAGTATGAACAGCTGCAAACTTCTCATGCAGAATATACCGGGCAGCTGGCGGCAGTGCAGGAGGAATTGAAGCCGCTGAAAGAAATCCGTTACTGGGTCAGCAAGGTACTCGCCCCGGAACAGGCAGAGGTCAAAAAGAAGCCAGAGCCGAAGCACTCTGTCACCGAACAGATTCAGGATTATCGGGAAGAATCCAGAAAAAAGGACGAGCAGCACCGGCAGGAGAAAAAACAGAATATGGAACGGTAAGGCATCTGATTTTCAAAAGAAATCGGGTGCCTTTTGTTTTGTCAGGAGGTGGAATTTTGAATGTATTTGAAGCGGTCAAACAGAATGTAACCACCAGACAGGCAGCGGAGCTGTACGGCATCCCTGTCAGCAGAAACGGCATGGCGGTCTGCCCTTTTCACAATGACAAAAATCCCAGCATGAAACTGGACAGGCGTTTTCACTGCTTTGGCTGTCAGGCTGATGGGGATGCAGTGGATTTTGTTTCCCGGCTGTTTCAGTTGCCCAGCAAGGAAGCAGCCATCAAGCTGGCTGATGATTTTGGGATTGCCTATGACAACAGGCAGAAGCCGACCGTCAAACCCCATATCCGGGAACCTACCCCGGAGCAGAAATACAGGCAGGAAGAAATGCACTGCTACAAAGTCTTATGCGAATACTTCCACCTTCTCCAGAAATGGGAACAGCAGTATGCCCCGCAAACGCCGGAGGATGACCTGCATCCTCTCTTTGTGGAAGCCCTGCAA
>ENA-ORTD01002464-ORTD01002464.1-human-gut-metagenome-genome-assembly--contig:-NODE-2464-length-10591-cov-2.846906_pt1 | contig 10591 bp, 7 predicted proteins | sample MGYA00241907_ERZ509178 | MGnify/ENA primary metagenome ERZ509178 (study PRJEB26280, sample SAMEA2338793) | human gut metagenome | biome: human gut; feature: human-associated habitat; material: faeces...
GTCGGACTATTAGCATCTCGTGTCGGAGCCGGTGTCGGACGCGGACTTCGTGAGAATGTATTCCGTAAGGTTGTCGGATTTTCCAATGCAGAGTTTGACAAATTCTCTACGGCATCACTGATCACAAGAAGTACGAATGATATCCAGCAGATCCAGTTGTTGATTGTGATGATCCTCCGAATGGTTCTGTATGCACCAATTATGGCAATCGGAGGAATCTGGAAGGTCTTCCACACGAATGTCAGCATGTCATGGATCATCGGACTTGCGGTTGCAATCATTGTAGTCATCGTAGGATTTTTATTCTTTGTAGTTATGCCGAAGTTCAAACTGATCCAGAATCAGGTCGACAGACTGAATCTTGTCAGTCGTGAAATCTTAACAGGACTTTCGGTTATCCGTGCATTCGGCACACAAAAGCATGAGGAAGAGCGGTTTGATGATGCGAACAAAGCACTGACGAAGACAAACCTTTTCGTAAACCGTGCGATGACGTTTATGATGCCGCTTATGATGTTCGTAATGAACAGTATTACGCTGCTGATCGTATGGGTAGGCGGTCACAGTATCAACGACGGTGTAATGCAGGTTGGAGATATGTTGGCGTTTATCCAGTATACAATGCAGATCATCATGGCATTCTTAATGATCTGTATGATTTCGGTTATGCTTCCAAGAGCAGCAGTATCTGCAAGCCGTATTGATGAAGTACTGACAAGTGAGACAATGATTCATGATCCGAAGCAGCCGTCACGTATTCCGGAAGAAGGAAAAGGAAAGGTCGTATTCGATCATGTATCCTTCCGTTATCCGGGAGCAGAAGAAGATGTACTGCATGATATTTCCTTTACGGCAGAGCCGGGAAAGACCACGGCATTTATCGGAAGTACCGGATGTGGTAAGTCTACGCTGGTAAACCTGATCCCGAGATTTTATGATGTTACAGATGGTAAGATCACGATCGACGGAAAAGATGTCAGAGATGTATCACAGCATGAACTGCGTGAAAAACTGGGATATGTACCGCAGAAAGCTGTACTGTTCTCCGGTGATATTGCTTCGAATATTTTATATGGCAACCCGGATGGAAGTGAAGCTGAGATGATTGAAGCAGCAACAATCGCACAGGCAACAGAATTTATTGATCAGAAGAAGAAAAAATATAAGAGCCCGATCTCACAGGGAGGAGCCAATGTATCCGGTGGTCAGAAGCAGAGACTTTCGATTGCAAGAGCAATTGCAAAACATCCGGATGTATATATATTCGATGATAGTTTTTCGGCACTGGATTATAAGACAGATGCAACACTCCGTGCAGAGCTGAAGGAGAAGACAGCGGAAAGTACTGTTATGATCGTTGCGCAGAGGATCAGTACGATCCTTCATGCAGATCAGATCATTGTACTGGAAGATGGTCAGATCGTCGGAAAGGGTACACATAAAGAATTACTGAAGAACTGCGAAGCATATTATCAGATTGCTTCTTCACAGTTATCAGAAAAAGAATTAGAAGAAGATCTTAAGGAGGTGGAATAATATGCCAAGAGGTAGAGGACGTGGACCACAGATGTCAAATGAAAAGGCAAAAGATTTTAAAGGCACAATGAAAAAGCTGATGGCATATTTGAGCGCATATAAGATTGGAATATTCTTTGTAATCGTATTTGCTATCGGAAGTACGATATTCAATATTGTAGGACCGAAGATTCTTGGAAAGGCAACGACTGAGATATTTAAAGGACTGGTCAGAAAAGTATCTGGAGGATCCGGAATAGATTTTGACAAGATCGCGCATATCGTACTGACGCTGTTATGCCTGTATCTGACAAGTGCGGTATTCTCCTTTGTACAGGGGTACATTATGACGGGTGTGTCACAGAAGCTGACGTACCGTCTGAGAAAAGAAATCTCTGAGAAGATCAACCGTCTGCCGATGAACTATTTTGATAAGCAGACACATGGTGAAGTATTATCGCGTATTACCAACGATGTAGATACCTTAAGTCAGAGTCTGAACCAGAGTGCGACGCAGGTGATCACATCGACGACAACGATCATCGGTGTATTGATCATGATGCTCAGTATCAGCCCGCTGATGACCGTGGTAGCACTCCTGATCCTTCCGGTTTCAATGGGACTGATTTCAGTGATCGTGAAACGTTCACAGAAATATTTCATGAGTCAGCAGGAATATCTGGGTCATGTAAACGGACAAGTGGAAGAAATCTATGGCGGTCATAATATCATCAAAGCATTTAATAAAGAAGAGGATGTAATTGCAACATTCAAGCGTGACAATGATATTCTGTATACATCGGCATGGAAATCGCAGTTCCTGTCAGGAATGATGATGCCGATCATGCAGTTCGTCGGAAATCTCGGATATGTCGGTGAGGTTATCCTCGGCGGTTACCTTGCGATGAAAGGTACGATCCAGGTTGGAGATATCCAGTCATTTATTCAGTATGTAAGAAGTTTTACGATGCCGATCCAGCAGGTTGCACAGGTGGCCAATATGTTACAGTCTACAGCGGCAGCTTCCGAGCGTGTGTTTGAATTCCTTGAGGAGAAGGAAGAAGACCAGACGGTAGAGAATCCGGTATGTATCGATAAACTGGAAGGAAGCGTAAGCTTCGACCATGTACATTTCGGATATAATCCGGATCACACAATCATCAATGACTTCAGTGTGGATGTAAAACCAGGACAGAAGGTTGCAATCGTAGGACCGACCGGTGCCGGAAAGACGACGATGATCAAATTATTAATGCGTTTCTATGATGTTGGAAGTGGTTCGATCAAAGTAGATGGACATGATGTCCGCGACTTTAACCGTGATGACTTAAGAAAAATGTTCGGAATGGTATTACAGGATACCTGGCTGTTCAAGGGAAGCATCGAAGATAATATCCGTTATGGACGACTGGATGCAACGCATGAAGAGGTTGTGGAGGCCGCAAAGGCAGCACGTGCACACCGCTTTATAAAGACGCTTCCGGGTGGTTATCAGATGGAGTTAAATGAAGAAGCAAGTAACGTATCACAGGGACAGAAACAGCTCCTTACGATCGCAAGAGCCATGCTGGCAGATCCGAAGATTCTGATTCTTGATGAGGCGACAAGTTCGGTAGATACAAGAACCGAGATCCAGATCCAGAAGGCGATGGATCAGCTGATGAAAGGAAGAACAAGTTTCGTAATTGCACACCGGCTGTCTACGATTCGTGATGCGGATGTGATCCTTGTTATGAAAGACGGGGGTATTGTAGAGCAGGGAAATCATGAGGAATTATTAGCACAAAATGGATTCTATGCAGAACTGTATAATTCACAATTTGAGAGAAGTGCATAAGGATATTTACAGATAGAGAAGTCCATGCTAAAAGAAATAAGGCGCTGCCCGAAGAATATCGGGTGCGCCTTTTGTTGTGTGCATTGACATATGCGGAAGGGGATTCATTTGATGCGCTGCCTTTTGTTATTTTACGTATATAGAGGGTGTAAAATAATGAAATATTATTATTGTGTAGCCATTCTTACGTAAAATATATAAGTAAAATAAGAAAGGAGAGGCATGAATCGTTTTAAGAAATGCTATGTAGGAAAAGCTGCCACTTGACAGTTTTCTTACAAAATCCGATGAATATTTAAAGTAATTAAATTATATCACTCGCGGTAAGAAAAGTATAGTATAATAAACGAATAAAAAGAAACGCAACAAAATGTTGCATGCCGGAACAAAAGAAATGTCCCGGCGTGCATTTTAGATACCAAAGTATGCAAGAGAAGTTGCCAGTGGCAAGTTCTCTGTATTGCGTGCGTTCGATACTAATGTGTGGAAATTCCGGCAAGAATGTTTTTTACATGTGAGATTTCCTGATCGGTAGCTTTGGCGGCAGGAACATAATAACTTTTTTCGCGGGCAATCTGATAAAGTTTTTCCTGGGACATTTCACAGTCATTACGTATTTGTTTCAGTTTCTGCTTCAATTCTTTGTTTTCCGTCTGGGAAATCATTTCTCCGTAACGTACAAGTTCTCCGTTGACACCGGCAAGGGCATCGCTTACCATCGTTTTTTCATCCAGCATAGATAGTTCCTCCTATAAAAATTTCATCAGATCCTGTCGGTTCTTCATAGCACTGTCTGCAGCATCCTGAAACAGCTTGCGGATTTCAGGATCTTTGGCTTCTGAGGCATAGTCCTGCATTTTGCACTGGCTGGTTTCAAATCCGCCAATTAAATGACGCAGGTTCTGAAGATCAAGTATTGAAATTTCTGACATAGTACACGTTCCTCCTTTTTATTATTATATATCTGTGAAGAACTGTCAGTGGCAGGTTCTTTGCAGCGCCGGGCGTTTGAAAGAAGCTGCGAGCGGCAAGTTCTGTAGATATGACATATACAGTATGTGCAATAGACGCAGATTATATATATGGAAATGTATAGAAAAAACTATCAGTTAAAGCGACAAAAACTATGGAAAATGTCGTATACTGATAACAGATGATTTACATAATGTGATTTGTGTAATAAAACGAATAAACAAAAGGGGATAAAAACAACATGAGAATGATTGATATGCACTGTGATACTTTGTGGAAATTGATCGATTTGGATGGCCAGGGAGATTTGATGAAGAATGATTGCCATATCAATATTCCATCTATGAAAAAAGCGGGAACCGTCGTGCAGCTTTTTGCCTGTTTTACGAAGGCGGCTGATTATAAGAAGAAAGGAGGATATGATGCGGCATTCGTTCATGTACAGGATATGGTGCGATATTTAAGGCAGCAGCAGGAGAGGTACAGTGAAGATCTGGCACTGGCATATTCGTGGAATGATGTAGACAGGAATGATTTCGCAGGACGGATCTCTGCGATTATGACTGTGGAAGAAGGGGGAATTTTAAACGGTCATATGGAGCGGCTGGAAGAGCTGTATCAACATGGGATCAGGCTTATGACACCGGTATGGAATTATGAAAACTGCATCGGATATCCAAACAGCAGAAAGAAATCTGTAATGTGGAAGGGGTTAAAACCTTTTGGAAAAGAAGTGATAGAAAGAATGGGAGAACTGGGAATGATCATAGATGTATCCCATGCATCGGATGGAACATTCCGGGATATAATGGCAATCGCAAAAGGAACGGTGATTGCGTCTCATTCTAATTGCAGGGAGATTGCAAAGCATCCGAGAAATCTGACAGATGAGATGATCTGGCAGCTTGCAGATGCAGGTGGTATTGCGGGACTTAATCTGTATGGTCCGTTCCTTGGAAGAGAGAAAGAATCCAGGATTGAGGATATGACAGCTCATATATTACATATGTTAAATAAAGGGGGCAGTGATTTCCCGGCAATTGGAACTGATTTTGACGGTTTCGGGGAGATGGAAGTAATGGAAATTGGACATCCGGATGAGATGGAGAAGCTGTGGGAAATATTGAAGCAAAAAGGAGTAAAGGAGTCACAGCTTGATAAGATCTGGTATCGGAATGCGATGAGAGTTTTGAAAAGTATTTAAATATAAAGCAGGGACGGTTATCCGCCCCTGCTTTATTCAATCGCATAGTATGTATTTATTTTTGATTTTTATTTACATTCTGCAGCTTCATTGCACGAACTTTCAGAGGAAGTCCGAACAGGTTGATGAATCCGCTTGCATCATGATGATCATAGAGATCACCTGTTGTAAAGCTTGCAAGTGATTCACTGTACAGAGAATATGGAGAAGTTGTTCCTGCTTTTGTGATGGTTCCTTTGTAAAGTTTGAATTTGACTTCACCAGTTACATATTCCTGTGTGCTTTCAACGAAAGCCTGGATTGCCTCACGAAGCGGAGTGAACCATTTTCCTTCGTATACGAGCTGAGCAAGCTTGTCAGACATTTCTTTCTTTACTTCTGCTGTAGCACGGTCAAGGATCAGTTCCTCTAACTGCTGGTGTGCAGCATACAGGATTGTTCCACCAGGTGTCTCATATACACCACGTGATTTCATACCAACAACACGGTTTTCAACAATGTCAATGATACCGATACCATGTTTTCCGCCAAGTTCATTCAATTTGCGGATGATATCAGATACCTTCATCTCTTCGCCGTTGATACTCTTTGGAATACCCTTTTCAAATGTCATTGTGACATATTCGGCTTTGTCCGGAGCTTTTTCCGGAGTTGTTGACATTACAAGAAGGTCATCGTAGTTTGGCTCGTTGGAAGGATCCTCAAGTTCCAGACCTTCGTGGCTGATATGCCATAAGTTACGGTCACGGCTGTAGCTGCTGTCGGCGGAGAAGGGGAGATCAATGCCGTGCTGCTTGCAGTATTCAATCTCATCCTCACGGGACTGCATTTTCCATACATCGGTCATACGCCAAGGAGCGATGATCTTGATATCCGGAGCAAGTGCTGTGATACCAAGTTCAAAACGGATCTGGTCGTTACCTTTACCGGTAGCACCGTGGCAGATTGCAACAGCATTTTCTTTACGTGCAATCTCTACCAGACGTTTTGCAATTGCAGGACGAGCCATAGAAGTTCCCAGAAGATATTCATCTTCGTATACGGCATGTGCCTGAACGCAAGGTACGATGTAATTGTCGGCAAAATCATCTACGATATCTTCAATATATAATTTGGCTGCACCGGAAAGTTTGGCTCTTTCTTCCAGTCCATCCAGTTCTTCGCCCTGTCCGCAGTCGATACAGCAGCAGATAACATCATAGTTAAATGTTTCCTTCAGCCATGGGATAATTGCTGTGGTGTCAAGACCACCTGAGTACGCTAATACAACTTTTTCTTTCATCTTATATATCCTCCTACATGAAATATAGTTTTATCAATCGCTTTAAAATAATCTTCTCGTATGCAGTCTTAAAAGTCAAGTCTTTCTTTTATAAAGAACATTTTTGACTGCAAGGAATACTATACACCTGATTTTATAATTATGCAAGAAAAAATGATAAAAAAGTGAAAATAATTAAAAAATATGCAAAAATATGCATAAAATAAAGGGAAAGTGTATGATGGATGAATATTTGAATATATAAATGGAAAATTAAAAGGGGATTAGATAAGTTTACATAATTCGATTAGAAAACATAATTAAGAAATGATGAAAGATCTTGCGAAAAATGCTTGACGAATCCATGACGACAACGTAGAATATATCCGGCAATTTGCGCAAAAAATAAATTAAGAAAATATCAGCGCAAGAAAAAATTTCGAAATAATATTTTTATATATAAAAGGAGAAAGATACGTATGAATTATGATGTAATTATTATTGGAGCAGGTCCCGGAGGAATCTTTGCGGCATATGAGCTGATGAAAAAGAAACCGGAATGTAAGATTGCTGTATTTGAAGAAGGCTATCCGCTTGAAAAGAGAAAATGTCCAATTGACGGATATAAGATCAAGAGCTGTATCAATTGTAAGCGCTGCTCGATCATGTGCGGATTTGGAGGAGCCGGAGCATTTTCGGATGGAAAATACAACATTACGAATGACTTCGGTGGAACTTTGTTCGAGTATATCGGAAAGAAACAGGCAGTAGAACTGATGAAATATGTGGATGAGATCAACATGGAGAACGGTGGAGAAGGAACAAAGCTCTATTCTACGGCAGGGAACAAATTCAAAAAACTCTGTCTGCAGAATAAGTTAAATCTTCTGGATGCATCGGTTCGTCATCTTGGAACAGATATCAACTATGTGGTACTTCAGAATCTGTATAATCAGATGAAAGACCATATGGATTTCTATTTTGATACACCGGTAGACACAATTGAAAAGATTGAAAATGGCTACAAAGTTGTATGTGAAAAAGGCAGTTATGAATGTGAAAAATGTATTGTATCTGTAGGACGAAGCGGAAGTAAATGGATGGAAAAGGTATGTAAGGATCTGGAAATCCCTACAAAATCCAACCGTGTAGATATCGGTGTTCGAGTAGAACTTCCGGCTGTTATATTCTCACATCTGACAGATGAACTTTACGAAAGCAAAATCGTATATCGAACAGAAAAATTCGAAGATAATGTACGTACATTCTGTATGAATCCAAACGGAATTGTTGTAAATGAAAATACTAACGGAATCATCACGGTAAATGGACACAGCTATGAAGGAAACGAGAAAAAGACAGATAATACAAACTTTGCCCTTCTGGTTGCAAAGCATTTCTCAGAGCCGTTCAAAGACAGTAACGGATATGGAGAAAGTATCGCAAGACTTTCCAATATGCTTGGCGGAGGGGTTATCGTACAGCGTTTTGGTGATCTGGTACGTGGAAGAAGAAGTACAGAGAAACGTATCGAAGAGGGCCTGGTAACACCGACTTTATCAGCAACACCGGGAGATTTAAGTCTTGTACTTCCAAAACGAATCCTGGATGGTATTGTTGAGATGATCTATGCGCTGGATAAAGTTGCACCGGGAACAGCTAATGATGATACACTTCTGTATGGTGTGGAGGTTAAATTCTACAACATGGAAGTAGATATTGATGAAAATCTGGAAAGTTGTCATAAAGGACTGTATGTGATCGGAGATGGAAGTGGTGTGACACATTCACTTTCGCATGCATCTGCAAGTGGGGTGTATGTAGCAAGACATATTATTGAAGAAGCTTAGAACAAGTTCGGTTGTGAACTGGCTGACATCCGAAACGGAAGGACGGCAAGAGCTGACAGAAAAAACAGTATAAAGCAAGAATAGTATAAGAAATTCTGTGTTTTATTCAGTTGATAGCTGAGTAGGACACGGAATTTTTTTGTTGCAATGCATTCGTAAGGAAATTTGTAAAAAAATAATAAAAATCTTGACTTGTGTAGATTGCCGATATAATATATAGACGAACGATATAGTATGTAGATAATCTACATACTGGATTATAAAAAGGAGGTAAAAGAAGATGGCAGTAGACAAAAGTCTGGTATCAGGAAGTACTACGATGCTGGTGTTAAAATTATTAGAAGAAAAGGACATGTACGGATATGAAATGATCGATACCCTCCGGGGAAAATCAAAGAATGTATTTGAGTTAAAAGCAGGAACTTTGTATCCGCTTTTGCATGGTCTGGAAGAAAAAGGATTCGTAGAGTCTTATGAGAAAGAAGCAGTCGGAAAGATCCGAAAATATTATCATATTACAAGATCCGGAAAAAAAGAATTAAAAAAGAAGTCAGAAGAATGGAAAGAGTATTCAAAAGCGGTTCTGGATGTGATGGGTGGTGTGTGCTTTGGATAAAAAGAAATATATACAGACGGTAACAGAACAGATCCGGTGTAAGCGGGCACTTCCGCTGGTAACAAAAGAACTGGAAGGACACATCGAAGATCAGAAAAGTGATTATATGAAAGCAGGAATGAATGCCGAAGAAGCAGAAGAAGCGGCAGTTCTGGAAATGGGTGATCCGGTAGAGGTTGGTGTTGAAATGGACCGTATCCATCGACCGAAGATGGCCTGGAAGATGATCGGACTGATCGCGATTTTGAATCTGGCAGGAATTGTACTAATGTATCTCATAAGAACAAGCATCCTGGCAGATGCAGGAAATAATCCGGGAGATGTAGAATGGATCGCATCGAGAATTGGTGGTAATATCAACTATCTGAAAAGTGTTATGTGGACGATCATTGGTCTGGCTTGTATGATAGGAATCTGTTATTTTGATTACAGCAGAATAGGAAAGTATGGCAAGTTGTTAACCGGAGGCTGGATCGTGGTTATGGGACTGAGCCTGTTCATGGGTGCAGTATATATCAATGGAGCTGCTTACGGGATCCTGTTTTTATTTGGCCGGGTATTACCGCTGCGTCCATTTTTATATCTGATTGTTCCTGCATATGCGGCAACATTGTATAGCATGCGAAGAAAAAAATCTGGTTATTCCGGTGTTGTAAAGGCAATACTGTGGCAGATACTGCCGGTGTGGATCATCTTACGCATTCCGAATCTGTCCATGGCAATCAGCGTAGAAGTTACATTTATGATTCTGTTATCAATTGCAGTTTGGAAAGAATGGTTTGAGGTGAATAGAAAAAGAACATTGATTACACTGTGGAGTCTGGTAATTCTGCTCCCGGCAGCAGGAATTGGGGTGTTCGTAAAACTGGACTCTGTAGCAAATTATCAGATGGCAAGACTATCCGCTTTTATCCATCCGGAAAGCAATGACGGAACCTTAGGGGGAATGATAAGAAATATGATCTCCGGAGCACATCTTGCCGGACGTGGAGATTGTGAAAAAATAAAGTTCTTTAACAGAGATTATATGCTGACCTTTATTATACATTATTATGGAATATTTGCAGCGGTTCTGATAATTGCTATTGTAGGAGGCATTCTGATATGGTTCCTGCAAAAGACAGGACACCAGAAAAATCAACTCGGCATGATTATGGGAACCGGATGTGTGGTGGTCCTGCTTATTCAGTTCATTGGATATGTATTAGAAAATCTTGGATATTTTCCACTTTCAAATAATTATTGCCTGTTTCTGACGACCGGGGGAAGTGGGATGATGATCAGTTATATTATGTTTGGAATATTACTTAGTAATCAGCGGTATCAGAATGTGTTG
>ENA-ORTD01002465-ORTD01002465.1-human-gut-metagenome-genome-assembly--contig:-NODE-2465-length-10591-cov-1.985668_pt1 | contig 10591 bp, 8 predicted proteins | sample MGYA00241907_ERZ509178 | MGnify/ENA primary metagenome ERZ509178 (study PRJEB26280, sample SAMEA2338793) | human gut metagenome | biome: human gut; feature: human-associated habitat; material: faeces...
GTACAGGGCCGGAGCGCTGTCCCCCATGGAGGCGGAGGGCAGCAGGCCGATGGAGCCAGTGACCATGCTCGCCTCATCGGAGAGAATGTCGCCGAACATGTTCTCAGTAACCACCACGTCGAACTGGCCGGGGTCTTTCACGAGCTGCATGGCGCAGTTGTCCACCAGCACATCCTCATACTGCACGTCGGGGTACTCCTCCGCCAGCCGGTGCATGACGGAGCGCCACAGGCGGGAGGTTTCCAGCACATTGGCCTTGTCCACACTGGACACCTTCTTGCGGCGGAGCCATGTCAAAGGCCCGGCGGCCGATGCGCTCGATCTCCTGCTCGGAATAGGCCATCCGGTCGGCGCACTCTACGCCCCGGTCAGGGGTGTCGTACCGCTCCCGCTGGCCGAAGTAGATGCCGCCGGTCAGCTCCCGCACCATCATCAGGTCGATACCCTTCTCCGCCGTCTCCTTCTTCAAAGGGCAGGCGTCCGCCATGGCGGAGCGCAGGGCAGCGGGGCGCAGATTGGCATACAGGCCCAGATCCTTTCGGATGGCCAGCAGGGCGGTCTCAGGCCGCTGCTCGGCGGGCTTGTCGGAACCCCACTTGGGGCCGCCCACAGCGCCCAGCAGCACCGCGTCGCAGGCCCGACACTTCTCGGCGGTGCCGTCGGGATAGCTCTTCCCCACCGCGTCGGTGGCGCAGCCGCCCAGCAGCACCTCCTCATAGGTGAAGCTGTGGCCGAACTTCTGGCCGACGGCCTCCAGCACCTTGACGGCCTCCCCCACCACTTCGGGGCCAATGCCGTCGCCGCGGATGAGCGCAATTTTATAATTCATTTCGCCGCACCTCTCGCCTTCAGGGATTTGAGCAGGCCGCCGTTGTCCACGATGCCCTGGACGAAGGCGGGAAGGGGCGCGGCCTGATAGGTCTTGCCGGTGGTCTCGTCGGTGATCACGCCGGTACCGAAGTCCACGCTCACCGTGTCGCCGGCCTGAATGCCCTCCGCCGCCTCGGCACACTCCAGAATGGGAAAGCCGATGTTGATGGCGTTGCGGTAGAAGATGCGGGCGAAGGAGGGCGCGATGACGCACTTGACGCCGCAGGCCTTGATGGCCAGAGGGGCGTGCTCCCGGGAGGAGCCGCAGCCGAAGTTGGCCCCGGCCACGATGATGTCGCCCGGCTCCACCGTGGAGGCGAAGCTGGCGTCGATGTCCTCCATACAGTGGGAGGCCAGGGACTTTTCATCGGGGGCGTTGAGATACCGGGCGGGAATGATTACGTCGGTATCCACGTTGTCGCCGTATTTGTAAACCTTCATTGCCTTACACCTCCATCAGAGCTTGCGGGGATCCGCCACACAGCCCGCCACGGCGGACGCGGCGGCCACCGCGGGGTTGGCCAGGATGATCTCGGAGCTGACAGGGCCCATGCGGCCCACGAAGTTGCGGTTGGTGGTGGAGATGGCCCGCTCCCCGTCGGAGAGCACGCCCATGTGGCCGCCCAGGCAGGGGCCGCAGGTGGGGGTGGAAACGGCGCAGCCGGCCTCGATAAAGGTCTGGATCAGCCCCTCGGCCATGGCGTCCAGGGTGATCTGCTGGGTGGCGGGGATGACAATGCAGCGCACTCCGGCGGCCACTTTGCGGCCCTTGAGCACTGCCGCGGCCTGGCGGAGGTCCTCCAGACGGCCGTTGGTGCAGGAGCCGATCACCACCTGGTCGATGTGCGTGCCCTCCACCTGATCCACGGTGCGGGTGTTGGAGGGCAGGTGCGGCAGGGCAACCGTGGGCTGGAGGGTATCCAGATCAATGCCCACCTCCCGCTCGTACTCGGCGTCGGCATCGGGCTCCACGGCCTCCCAGGGGCGGGTGGCCCGGCCGTCCAGATAGGCCCGGGTCTTGTCGTCCACGGGAAAGATGCCGTTCTTGGCCCCGGCTTCAATGGCCATGTTGGCGATGGTGAAGCGGTCGTCCATGGACAGGGAGGCTACCCCTTCCCCGCCGAACTCCAGGGACTTGTAAAGGGCGCCGTCCACGCCGATGGTGCCGATCAGGTGGAGGATCACGTCCTTGCCGGATACACAGGGCTGGAGTTTGCCCTTGAGGGTGACCTTGATGGCGGAGGGGATGCGGAACCAGGCCAGCCCCGTGGCCATGCCCGCGGCCATATCGGTGGAGCCCACGCCGGTGGAGAACATGTTCACCGCGCCGTAGGTGCAGGTGTGGGAGTCGGCGCCGATCATGGCCTCGCCGGGGGCGGTCAGGCCCTGCTCGGGCAGGAGGGCGTGCTCTACACCCATGCAGCCCACATCGTAGAAATGGGTGATGTCAAAGCGCTTGGCGAACTCCCGTACCTGGGCGCAGAGCTGGGCGGCCTTGATATCCTTGCAGGGGGTGTAGTGATCCAGAACCAGCGCGATCTTTTCCCGGTCGAACACCTGGGTCAGCCCCGCCTTGTTGAACTCGGCGATGGCCACCGGGGTGGTGATATCGTTGCCCAGCACCAGATCCAGCTTGCCCTCCACCAGCTGGCCGGGGACAACATGCTCCAGGCCGGCGTGCCTGGCCAGGATCTTTTGGGTCATGGTCATTCCCATGGTTGGGTGCCTCCTTTTTATTTCAGTGGCACCAGAATAGCATGGCCCCTTGCCAAAAGAATGTAAAGCGTGTTACAATTGACCAAACAGGAGGTGAACGCAATGGCGCAGGACCACATCTGGGCGCCGCTGGCGGAGGGGCAGCCCACCCACCATCGGGAGCCGGGGCAGATGATCTATTTACAGGACACGGAGGCCGCGCAGTTTTACTATATCCTCACCGGAACGGTGAAGTGCTTTATCAGCTCTCCCGACGGGGACGAGCGCACCCTGGCCCTCCACCACGGCGGGGAGCTCATCGGCGAGGCGTCCTTCTTTGACCGGCAGCCACGGGTCTCCTCCGCCGTGGCGGTCACCCCGTGCGAGCTGATCTCGGTGAACCGGCAGCATCTGGAGGCGGTGTTTGCCCGCCGGCCGGACCTGGCCATCTCCATGCTGGAATATCTGGCCCGCACGGTGCGCCTGCTCTCTGGCCATGTAGACAGCGCCTTTTTGCAGGCGGACAAGCGCATCGCCCGCCATCTGCTGGCCCTCGAGCCGGACGCCAGGGGTCTGCTCCACTGTACCCATGAGGAGATCGGCTCCTCTGTGGGGGTGAGCCGGGTAACGGTGAGCCGGGTGCTGGGGGACTTCGACCGACGGGGCTGGGTGGAGACCGGCTATAAGAGCCTGAAGCTCTGTAACCGGCAGGCCATTGCGAATTTTCTGACCGAGGGGGTGGGGTGAGCGTGGGCTGGTATTTCCTGCTGGCGGCGGCCGGGCTGGATCTGCTCCTCCCCTTCCTGCTGGCCCCATTTTACCCCGGCTACTCCCACCGGCGGCAGGTCATGAGCGTGCTGGGCAGCCCGGAAAGTCCGGTGCGGTGGGTGTACCGGGTGTGGCTGGTGGCGCTGGGGCTGCTCCTGTGCGCCGCCACACCAGACCTATGGGCTGCCTTTGGAAACCGCTCCCCTGTCCTGACCGGGCTACTGATCGCGGTGCTCTGCGTGTTCGCCCTGGGGGCAGGAGTACTGGCCGGGCTGTTCAGCGTCAATGCCGACAAAGCGGTGGAGACAGCGGCTTCCCGCATCCACGGCGTCGGCTCGGTTCTGGGCTTCCTGGCCCTGGCCTTTGCTCCCCTTCTGGCGGCGCTGCTGGCTTTTCGGGAGGGTGCCGGCGGGGCCGGGGTATTCTCCCTGGTCTGCTTTGCCCTCGATGTGTGCTGTTTCACCCTCTTTGTTATGGCGGACAAGGAGGCGTGGCGTGGCACCCGGCTGGCCCAGGAGGGCACATGGCAGCGGCTTACGTTGCTCTTCATGTATCTGCCGCTGGCCCTTCTGGCGGCCGCACAGCTCATTCAGAAATAGACAGATATCATAAGGGGGTCGTCCCGGATGGGACGCCCCCCTTAACAAATGCTTACAGAATGATGCAGATCAGTCCGCCGGAGCCCTCGTTGATGATGCGCTGGAGTGTCTCCTGGAGCTTGGCGCGGGCGTCATCGGGCATGCGCTTGAGTTTGCCGTTCAAATCCTCGCTGACCAGCTCATGGAAGGACTTGCCGAAGATGTTGGACTGCCAGATGGCCTTGGTGTCTCCCTCAAACTCCTGAAGCAGGAAATTGACCATCTCCTCGCTCTGCTTTTCGTTGCCCACGATGGGCGAGACCTCGGTTTCGATGTCCGCACGGATCATGTGGATGGAGGGGGCGGAGGCCTTCAGGCGCACGCCATAGCGTCCCCCCTGCTTGACGATCTCCGGCTCCTCCAGCACCAGCTCGTCGGTGCTGGGCACCACGATGCCGTAACCGGTGGACTTAACCTCTTCCAGCGCCCCGGCTACCTTGTCATACTCCGTTTTGACGTGGGCAAGGCTGGAGAGCAGCTCCATGAGATCACCATCGTCGTGGATGGTGAAGCCGGACTGCTCGGAGAGCGTATCGTAGAACAGCCCCCGGGGCAGCTCCAGCTGGGCGGCGGCCAGGCCGGTGCCCAGGCTGATGGAGGTGATACGGGCGCTGCTGACAGTGTCGCACTCCCCAAGGGCGGTGACCGTACGCTCCACATCCCGGATGCGGTGCATCCCGGCCGCCCCCTCCCGGATGGCCGTATACAGGCCGCTCTTGATGGGGTGGTCGTAGGGCAGGGCGTCCACCCAGGGGGGCAGGAACAGATCCAGCTCCTTCACCGGGAACTCGTAGAGCACCCCCTTGATGATGGCGGTTACCGCCGCCTCGTCCAGCTCCAGGCAGTCGGCGCACACACACGTCACGTCATAGCGGGAGGCGATGTCCGCCCGGATGGCCTGTGCCCGGTCGGAATTGGGGTAGGACGAGTTGAGCACCACCAGGAAGGGCTTTCCCAGCTCCTTGAGCTCGGTGATCACCCGCTCCTCCGCCTCCAGATAGTCCTCCCGTGGGATGTCGGTAATGGAGCCGTCTGTGGTGACCACGATGCCGATGGTGGAATGCTCCGCAATGACCTTGCGTGTGCCGATCTCCGCGGCCTCGGTCATGGGGATCTCATAGTCAAACCAGGGGGTGGTTACCATGCGGGGGCTGTCGTCCTCCAGGGAGCCCACCGCGCCGGGAACCATATAGCCTACGCAGTCGATGAGGCGGACGGAGAAGGCCGCCCCGTTGTCCATGGTGACCTGAACGGCCTCCTCCGGGACGAATTTGGGCTCGGCGGTCATGATGGTGCGCCCGGAGCCGCTCTGGGGCAGCTCATCCCGGGCCCGCTCCCGGCGGTACACGTTGTCGATGTTGGGGATGACCATGGTCTCCATGAAGCGTTTGATAAAGGTCGATTTTCCCGTCCGCACCGGCCCCACGACGCCGATATAGATATCCCCCTCGGTACGCAGGGCAATATCTTCATAGATCTTGCGTTGTTCCACTTGCGATTCCTCCTTCGGCCGCATGAGCCGGTCGTTTTCTCTACATACCTATGGGGATAAGCCGTAAATTATGCCTCGTCCCCGGAGAGAACCAAAAAGCCCGCCCGGCATTTGCCGGGCGGGCTGGTTTTACCGCTTGCGTGGGATGAGCAGGAGCTGCCCCTCCGGGGCCACGTCCTCCTCCAGCGCGTTGGCGCACATGATGTCCTGTGCGGTGGTACCGTAAGACTTAGCAATGTCCCAGAGCCGTTCCCCGTTTCCTACCATACGCAGAACAATGGAGGGCTGGCCGGAGTGATCCCGGGGGGTACCCTCATCCATATGGACCGCAGACACGGCGGCTGTGGTGCGGCTGGTCATGGCCGTGTACCGGAAACCCACCGGGAAGCGCACCTCAATGCCACCCGTCGTCGGGGTGGCAAAGACAGGGGCGGTACAGCCGCAGTGGCAGGAGCAGGACGCCTCCTCAGGCAGCTCCAGGGGGCAGGCGGCCTGGAGCTGCCGGGTGATGGAGGTGCGGGCGCCGTCCTCCATGAGGTAGAGCACCGTCACGTTGGCCTCGGCGGTCAGCGTCACCCGTCTCCCGTCCCGGCTCTGGGTGATGGCGCCGATGGTCACATAGGCGTCCGACACCTCCTGGGCCAGCATCCCGGTTTCCAGGATCTCCCGCACTGTCAGCTCCTTCTCCCCGTGCTCCACCAGGCGGCCCATCGTATAGGTCCGGCTCTCCGCCGTAAGCTGGAAGGCGGTAGAGTACACATCCGTCAGCATCTGGAGCGTGCGCTCCTCCCGCACCACCGCTTGGGCCAGCAGCCCCATGGAGACGCTGATGGTGCGGCCGTCGCCGCTGTCCAGGGCGCAGTCCAGGCCGGTCAAAACCACGTACACATCACAGGTAGACTCCTCCCCCGCCCCGGTGATCTCCATGATCTGGGAGAAGGGCAGCTCGTATTCCGCTGTGCACAGTCCGCCGGCGGAGGAGCGGTAGAGCATCTGAAGCTGGCTCTCCCCCTTGAAAATAAGCTTGTTTCCGATGACCTTGGACTCACTGCACCGCAGGGCAGCGCGGCACTTCAGCAGCTCTTCCGCCTCCGGCTTGCTGCCGGACAGGCTGATTTCATCAGAAAATGTAAAGGGCTTCTCCTGCACGCAGACTGTGGTACAGGCATCACACTGCTCAGACATCTGCTGCACACCAGCTTCCTCCGGAGCCAGCACTCCGCTGCAGATGTCATCCTCCACCGGGGCATAGACCTGCACACAGAAAGCCAGATCCACCCGGACCAGCACCTTGCGGGGGTTGATCAGCCGGGCGTCTGCCCCCTGTACCCGCGGCAGGGCCACCACGCGGCACAGAGGCGTCAGCGCCGGGTGCTCCAGAGTACAGGAAAAGGGCAGTTCCACCTCCATCCGGCGTATCCCCTCTTCACCGTCCGGGAGGTAGAGCAGCGCCGCCCGTACCGAGCCGGAGAGCTCCACCCGACCATCCTGGAGCACCTTGTCCCGCAGGCATACCACGCCCTCGGTATCGCAGATGCGAAGGATATCCGGACAGGCATCCGGTACAATGCTCTCCAGTGTCTCCTCGCGGCAGACGGTTGTATCCAGTACGGCCTCATAGCCGCTCCGTTGAGTCCGATCCAGTTCCAGCTCCATAGCGTTCCACTCCTTGTACGGGCCGTAGCCCTTTTTCATGCATTCTGCTACAGAACTATATGTACAAGGTGGGAAGACTATGCCCGTGGCTCATGCGCCCCGGATGCCGAAAATGGTCTTGAGTATTCCGCGCAGCGCTTTGGGTGATTTAACCACGACGATCTTCATAGCACAGCCTCCCTGTCATCCCAAATTCGTTTGAGCCAGTCTCTGCCCCGGCTGCCCGCCCAAGCACCCGCACCGAAGGCGATCAGACAGGCCGGATGGAGCAGCAGGGCTGCACCCCCCACGCACAGCGCTGCCGTTCCCAGGCGCTTTCTGGTTTGTAGCGTCAAAATGGCCGCCTCCTTTCGCAACTGGTTCTGTACCAGTATACGCAGGAGGCGGCCAAGGGTTCCCAGTTCATCACACGCGCTGGCTCCGGATCAGCAGGGCGCGGCCGGCGGAAAGGCAGATCTCCACCTCGTCGCCCAGCGGCTCATTACTCACTGAGAGGGTGTCGCCGCGAGTGAGTACCGCGTCGGTCAGCGGATATTTGAGTCCCCGCAGGGTGACGCCGGTCACGCGGCGATCCAGAGGAACCAGAGAGAGGTAGTGATAGCAGGGACGGTTGGTTAGCCGCAGCACTCCGCTGTCCAGCAGGCGCACCTCATTATCGGCATCCACCAACAGCCCCCGGCCGCCGTGGTCGGCGATCCACTCCAGAAGCACCAAGTTGGAGGCGGTATGGTCCAGCCGTCCCCCAGTACAGCCGCACAGCAGGAGCTCCCGGTAATCCAGCTCCAGTGCCTGATCCACCGCTGCCTGGAGGTCTGTCATATCCTTTTCCACCGGAAGCGTGATGCAGGGGACATCGCCCTCCGGCGCACCGCCGGAGTCCCAGTCGCCGATCAGATAGTCCGGCCGCAGTCCGGCCGCACGGGCGTTGCGTACCCCGCCGTCGGCACAGAAGACCGTCCATCCGCCACCGTCCAGATAAGGGCGGAGAAAGGCCCCGTCTCCGCAGGGGACTGAGCCGAAAAGCAGCGCGCGCTTCATTTCCGTTCCCATTCGGGCACTTCCTTTGCCTGCTGATACAGCCGTACATAGCTGGCGTGACGGCTGGGGGCGATCTCTCCAGCCTTTACCGCAGCAAGAACTGCACAGCCCTTTTCCTTTACATGAGAACAGCCGGTGAATCGGCATTGCTCCAGATAAGGGGCGAACTCCCGAAAGGTATATTGCAGTTCCTCAGGGCGACGGAGCTCTATCTCCTCCGTGTCGAAGGAGGAGAAGCCGGGGGTATCTGCCACAATGGCGCCGGAGCGGAGCCGAAACAGCTCCACATGGCGGGTAGTATGGCGGCCACGGCCCAGCTTGTCGGAGACCTCCCCCACCTGGAGGCGGAAGCCGGGCTCCAGGGCGTTGAGTATGCTGGATTTGCCCACACCGGAATTTCCTGTAAAGGCAGAAACCTTTCCAGCAATTGCCCCAGAGAGCTCCTCCAGTCCCTCCCCTGTCTCGGCGCTCACCCGGAGGGTGGGGAACCCGGCAGCGCGGTAGGTCTGGTAGAGCTCCTCCGCCGCATCCAGGTCGCACTTGTTGATGCAGATGACCGGCTGGCAGTTCCGCCCCTCCGCAATGGAAACCACGCGGTCAATCAGGAATGGGTCGGTAACTGGAATGGCGCCGGAGGCAATGACTACGAGCTGATCAATGTTGGCCACCGCCGGTCGCTGAAATTCGTTCCTGCGGGGCAGGATTTCATCGAGAATCCCCGCCCCGTTATCCAGAGGGGTGAAGATGACCTTGTCCCCCACCAGGGGGGTGATCCTCTGATGGCGGAACTTTCCCCTTCCGCGGCAGGCGACCAGAACCCCATCTCCGCCGTCCACGTAATAGAAGCCGCTGATGGCCTTTAAAATAATCCCTTCCATCAGCCGAAGTTCATCATGCGGGTCTCGGAGAGCTGCCCGTCAAGATAGACATCCACTTGCTGGAAGCCGGTTCCATAAAGTGTTACCACCCGGACGCCTAGTACGGTCTGTACGTCCTCATTGAACTGATCCTGCCCGTTGACTGTGACCCGGACACGGACAGTCTCCTTGTCGGAGCTGGCCAGATTTACCGTATAGCTGATGGGCTTCAGCGCACCTTCGCTGCCTGGTGTGGGGGAAACCTCCGGGTCGGTAGAGGCCCCCGGCGTGGGAGTCGGGGTGATCTCCGGGGCGGGAGAGGTGGAGGGATCTGCCCCTTTGCTCAGGCGCAGATGGATGGTGGAACCCTTATCGACCTCAGTACCTGTCTGGATGGACTGCCAGCAGACCAGACCCTCGGCGTAGTCATTGCTATACTGAGGCTCGTCAAATACGACCACCAGTCCCAGCGTTCCCTCGGCCTTAGCGCGGGCCTCCTGCTCTGTCATGCCGAGGAACGGGATAATAACAGAGGTTTCCGTCTTGACACCGCTGCTGACTACAAGAGTGACCTTCTCCACATCGGCCAGATCGGTCTCCGCCACCGGGTCGGTGGAAATCACATAGTCCTTGGTTACATCCTCCGAGGTCTCCTCCCGGATAACCAGATTACCGGCCTCCTCGGTGAAGCCGAGTTCCCGCAGGGTATTGATGGCCAGACGCTTATCCTGATTCACCAGGTTGGGCATCCGGTTCTCCTCCACGTCGGTGCTGCCGCTGCCGTTGCTGATATCGACAGTGATGGTGGTTCCCGCCGCAGCGTTGCGTCCCGATTGCGGATCCTGGTTCACAATCTGTCCTTTGGGTAAAGTGCTGTCCACTTCCTGCCCCTCTACGACCTGAAATTGAGCCACGGTTACGCCGCTGTCCGCCCGCGCTTCCTCGATGGTCTTACCCACCAGATTAGGGACATTGTAGACAGTCTGCCCCGGGCTGCTGAAGAAGGAGACCCAGAGAAATACGCCGATGCCGACTACAAACACGGCCACTGCTGCAATAGCCAGAATAATGGGCAGACGACTGCCGCCCCCATCCCGCCGGTCCGGATAGTCGTCGTAGTCCACCTCGTCCTCAAGGGGAACCGCACGGCTTTTGCGGGGCTTCGGTGTGGGACGGGCATAGGGCTCCTCCGACGCGGCCCGGCTGGCATGGGCCGGCTGGGAACGCACGGTATGGGGTGTGTTGGCGCCCAGAATCTGAGTAGGCTCGTCGCCGTCGGCGATGAGCAGATCGGCGGGCGTATAGTCGAAATTGATGCTGGGATTCTTGCGGAACTCCTCCAGATCCACCAGCATGGCGTCTGCCGATACATAGCGCTGGTTGACATCCGAGGCCATAGCTTTCATGGTGATGGCCTCCAGAGCCTCTGGGATCTCTGGGTCGATCTCCCGTGGGGAGAGCGGAATGGAGTTGATGTGCTGGATGGCCACCGCCACCGGGGACTCCCCCTCATAGGGCAGGCGGCCGGTGATCATCTCATAAAGTACCACACCGGCGGAGTAGATATCGCTGCGGGC
>ENA-ORTD01002466-ORTD01002466.1-human-gut-metagenome-genome-assembly--contig:-NODE-2466-length-10589-cov-2.935257_pt1 | contig 10589 bp, 9 predicted proteins | sample MGYA00241907_ERZ509178 | MGnify/ENA primary metagenome ERZ509178 (study PRJEB26280, sample SAMEA2338793) | human gut metagenome | biome: human gut; feature: human-associated habitat; material: faeces...
GAATAACGCCACTTTCCGTCGCTACAATGAATTGTTTCTTATCCGACTTGACAGTATGTTTCAAAAGAGCTGCAGTCGATCCTACGAAGTCCGAGACCTGTACGATGGGTTGTTTGCACTCCGGGTGAGTAATGACTTCCGCATCGGGGTATTGTTTTTTCAATTCCAATATCTTTTCCAATGAAAACTGTTCATGCACATGGCAAGCACCATCCCAAAGCACCATCTTGCGTCCGGTAATACCATTTATGTAATTGCCTAAGTTCCGGTCTGGGCCGAAGATAATCTTCGTGTCTTCCGGAAAACTTTCGACTATCTGACGTGCATTGGTAGACGTTACCACAACATCCGTCACGGCTTTTACAGCAGCAGTCGTATTTACATACGAAATAACCACATGACCGGGATGCTGTTTGACAAATTCCGCAAAATCGACAGCCGGACAGCTATCTGCCAATGAGCAACCGGCATTCAAATCCGGGACCAGCACTTTCTTGTCCGGGCACAACACCTTCGCCGTTTCACCCATAAAATGAACACCGCAGAAAACGATGATATCGGCCGTCGTCTTAGCTGCCTGTTGAGCCAATGCCAAACTGTCTCCCACAAAATCTGCTATATCTTGAATATCACCTGTCTGATAATAATGAGCAAGGATAACGGCGTTTTTTTCTCTACGCATCCTGTTTATCTCTTCTTTCAGGTCCAACCCCTTTGGGATGGGTGCGTCCATATATCCGATCGATTGGTTTGTCAACATAGTTACCTGTATTAAATGATTGTAAAATTCGATAATCACTAATGAGTATAAACCGCTATTTACAGTCTATCAACAAAGTTATCATCATTCTTTATAACTGATAATCTTTATTTTACTCCTATTATCAACTATAAGTTGATAATGTGCAAAGGTAAAAACTTTATTGATTTTCCCATAGGAAACATATATAAAACGAATAAACAAGCAGGAGGTAATGTAAAAAATTTGCTAAACAAGTCTCAAAGACTTCCGGCGGATATTCCCCTCAAACACCTGCGTTCTTTTCCCAAGTTATCCACAATCATATTATTATTATCTTATTTATTCTTTATTTTAAATTTAAATATGATGAATATAATATCCTGTTGAAACAGTTAATACAATTGTGCTATAATACTTGTCCAGTTCGTTATTAAACGATATAAATGACTTATTAAATAGATACCAACATCCTATTTTTCGTTTTATATACTGATATCCTTTACTTTATAGACTTTATTAGTATTCAGTTGAAAACAACCTGTGTGTAAAAGTTAATGGCAGTTGAGTGCTGTTGATACGTGTATAACCACTGTTGATAGGGCGTAATAAATAATCCGTTATTTTTATTGCATAATAGAAACTAGAGGATGTATAGTGAACAAATTGAATAATGCAAGAACTATTTTTCATTTTGTGTCCACCACTTATCAATAGCTTTTCAACGGTATATCCACATTAATTCACTACTTTTGCAAGCAAAGAAACGATAGCTATGCGCAAGTTAAAGATAACAGAGTTGAATCGCCTGACTCCGGAAGCATTCAAAGATAGTAAAAAGATTCCGTTGGTCGTTGTGCTCGATCATGTAAGAAGCTTAAACAATGTAGGATCCGTGTTTCGTACGTCTGATGCTTTTAGGGTGGAGAGTATTTACCTGTGCGGTATCACGGCTTGTCCGCCTCATGCCGAGATTCATAAGACGGCTTTGGGAGCGGAAGAAACTGTCGATTGGGAGTATTTTGAAGATACGATGGAGGCTGTTGATAAACTGAAGCAACAGGGATATACTGTCTGTGCGGTTGAGCAGGCCGAAGGTAGCACGATGTTGGATAATTTGTTGTTGGACAAGAATAAAAAGTATGCAGTTATCATGGGAAACGAGGTGAAAGGTGTTCAACAATGTGTCGTTGATAACTGTGATATGTGTATTGAAATACCGCAGTATGGGACCAAGCATTCTTTGAATGTTTCGGTGACTACCGGTATTATCATCTGGGATTTCTTTAAGCAATTGTCAGATTAATCCGTTTTCAACAAGTACGACTACCCGTTCCGTCATGGCGTCTTTTCCTTTAGGATCGTATTCGGTTTTCAGACTGGCGCCGAACATGCCGGCAAATATGTTCCAGAAACCTGCCCGGAAACTACCTAAATAGGCTTTCAACAAGTTGTAACTCGATTGGTTACATTCTCTGTCAATCAGTTTAATAAGCAGTTTTCCTTGTGAAAAGGTCAGTTTTTTCAACTGCGGTTTATATTCCTGAAAAAGTTCTTTTTCCATCCGTTTCAAATGAGCTTGACGGGATTTTTCGGCGGGGAGTGTCCGGATATTTTCGGATGTATCGATCAGCGTTTCATAAACCATTTTGGCATAAGGTAGTGTGCGCTTTACGTCACGGACCAGTTTGGTGTAACGTGCCTGTTCACGTTTGTTTTTAAATTTGACCTGTGGGTAAATGTAGATTTCCCGCAGGTTAACAATAGGTACCGTATCCTTTCCATCCAGATATGCCTTTTGTAATCCTTCGGGAACGGTATTGATCTTCAATTTCTGTGCATGGACTCCTATTGCGCACAACATGAATATTATCAATATTTTATACTTGTCTTTTCTCAACATCGTTCACAAAAGTAATTGATTTACGAATAGCAACTACAGATTTTACAGAAAATTCATATCTTTGTGATAATACAAACAACTAAAATCAACAGACTATGAAATATTTTGCCATCTTTCCATATTCATTAATTCTGAATAAGTTGCAGCCATGCTATCTGATTGTCCAAAATGGAGATAATAGAGAACTTCAGGCTGTGAAAAGAGATAATCCGGAAAGTTGACAACTTAAACAAAACCTTGCTATGAAATCAATAAGTTTATTCGTTTTGTTTTGGGCATCTATCAACATTCATGCTGTTGATAACCTTCGTATATCTGATATCCGTAGTTTGGGAATGGGAGGAAACGGGGTTACACAATCTGTTTTGTTTAATCCGGCATTGGTGGCTTTGTATACGGATAAAGTTCTTCATTTAGAATACTTTAATCGTTATGGAGTAAAAGAACTGGGAACGGTTGGAATAGGTTTTGTATATCCGAATCCGTTGTTGTCGGCAGGTGTTGATATCTCTTCTTTCGGATATGATCAGTATAGGGAAACTCTTTTTCGGTTATCGGTAGGGAAACAGCTGAATGGCCGGTGGAGGATCGGCATTGGTTTCCAATATAAAATGTTGCAGACCGAGTTGTGGGAAGAAGTACCGAAGCAGCTTTCCACAGATGTCGGAATCTTGTTTGTTCCCATTGACAAATTGTTGATTGGAATGTTGATAATGAATTTTCCTTCTATTACCATTCATAAATATACTACTGAAACAAAATGTTTTACTAGTTATTCAGTACAAATAGGTTTTCAATGGGAGATAATTAACAGGTTGTTGATAGTAGGAACTATCGAAAGTAATAAAGAACATATGTGGATGGGAAATGCGGGCATTGAATATGCTCCGTTCAAAAACTTTCATATACGGGCGGGGGTACAGACTACTCCCCTCCTGCCCACTTTGGGGATCGGATACCGTCTGACTGGATTTACAGTAGATGTCGCGACTATTTATCATCCGGTTTTGGGAGTCAGTACCGGACTGGGTTTGAGCTATTCTTTTTAATCAGGCTTGACTATGAAACGAATGTTTATAAATCTGTTGGTATATCTGTTAATAAGTAGTTATCAGCTTAAAAGTCAGACATTATATTCTGTTGATAAGTGGATGGAATATATAGAAGAAATGGCTTCGGAAACAGAAGATGAAGAGCGTATTGAAGCACTTTACACTGATCTTTCCTATCTTACCGAACATCCTTTCGAACTCAATACGGTGACGGAGGGACAATTGAAACGTCTCCCTTTCCTATCTGATCTACAAATAAGGGAATTGTTGGAATATCGTTCCCGTTATGGAAAAATGTTAACCCTTTATGAGCTTAAAAATGTGGAAGCATTCGATTTAGAGACGATTTCTCTGCTTGTCCCGTTTATTTATATAAGTGAAATAATAGTTGATAAACGTCCTATTACAGTGAAAAATTTGTTGAAACGAGGTTCTAATAACTTACAAATCAGATATGACAGATGTTTTCAACAAAAGAAAGGCTATTGTTCATATCCCGATAGTGTACTACAACAATATCCGAATCGGAAGTATCTGGGAGAGCCGTTCTATCATTCTGTCCGTTATTCGTATGAATTTGATGAACGTATCCAATTCGGTCTGGTTACAGAAAAAGATGCAGGAGAACCTTTCTGGAATGAATATCATAAAGGGTATGACTATTATTCGGTGCATCTTTTTCTCAAAGAAATGAATAAATGGTTGAAAAGTCTTGCCATAGGTGATTATAAAATATCTTTTGGACAAGGCTTGGTGATCAGCAATGACTTTTCTCCAGGCCGAAGTGCTCTTGTTTCACAAACGGAAAGAAGGACAAACGGATTTCGCCGTCATTTTTCAACCAATGAAAATGACTTTTTCCGGGGAGCTGCTGCTACTGTCAATTGGAAAAATTTAGATATCAACCTCTTCTATTCGTATCGGAAGTTGGATGGAGGTGTGGACAGTACGATCGTTACTTCGTTTAAAACGGACGGTTTACATCGTTTGGTACGAGACAGGGAGAAGATGCATAAAGTTTCCATGCAGACATATGGTGGGAATGTACGATATGCAACTCCCGGTTTATGTATAGGTCTGACTGCCCTTTCTTATTCTTTCGGAAATTATTCGATACAGCCCGATCCGAAACCTTATAATCTTTTCTATTTTCGCGGTAACCGGAATCTGAATATCAGTGTGGATTACTTGTTGAAAAATAAGTTGATCAAGTTTTATGGTGAAACGGCTTTAAGCCGGAATGGGGCGGTTGCTTCCCTGAATGCCTTGCAGTTGACACCTGCTTCTTATTTTTCCTTGCTGTTATTGTATCGTTATTATGATAAACGTTACCAGGCTTTTTTCGGGAATGCTTTTTCACAAAACTCGGCTGTCCGGAATGAACAGGGAATGTATATAGGGATGCAATGGACGCCTTTTGCCCGCTGGAAGTTGTCCGCGTATGCGGATGTATTCCGGTTTCCCTGGCTGAAATATGGAGTGGATGCGCCGTCGACGGGAAAGGAATATATGCTTCAACTTGATTATACGCCGAGCCGGAATTTGTCCGTATATGTCCGTTATAAATACAAACAAAGGGAAAATATAACACCTTACCATCAACAGCGTTTGCGTATGCAGGCCTTATATACGATTTCTTCATCCGTCTCGCTGCGGACATCTGCAGACGGTATTTGTTATACAGAAGCGAACGAAAAAAGCAGAGGGTGGATGATTGCCCAAAGCGTAGGTTGGAAACCGGTTGATGTTCCTGTTCAAACAGATTTTCATATAGCCGGATTTCATACGGATAATTATCGGACCCGTATATCTTCTTATGAAAAAAATATCTTGTATGCTTTCAATATGCCTTCCTTTTATGGAAAAGGTGTTCGGTTGGCGCTTTCTTTCCGGTGGGATATTGTGAAGCAACTTTCTGTGTCTGCTAAATTAGGATACACATATTATGCTGATCGTGACGTGGTCGGTACTGACTTAGAAGAGATCGAAGGAAATATTAAAGCAGATATATATACGTTACTGCGCTGGAAATTTTGACGGTTTGCTAAATAGTCCTAAAGCTGGGGAAATTCATATCTCCATTTTGATAGCTTTTGTAGCTTTGCACTCAAATATAAATTATTATGTCTACAATTCTTTTTGATAAAATAGTATTCGGACCGATACATAGCCGTCGGTTAGGTATTTCTTTAGGTATGAACCTGCTTCCTACAGACGGGAAACTTTGTTCATTCAATTGCATTTATTGTGAATGCGGACTAAACGAGAATCACCGTACGCGCAGTAAACTGCCAACCCGTGCAGAGGTAAAGGAGGCTTTGATAAATAAATTGTCTTCCATGCAGACAGAGGGTATTGCTCCCGATGTAATCACTTTTGCTGGGAATGGTGAACCTACCATGCACCCTGAATTTGCCGATATTATCGATGATACGATTGAAACCCGTAACCGTTTTTTCCCGAAGGCTAAGATTGCCGTGCTCTCGAACTCGACCATGCTCCATAAGGAGGATGTCTTCTTGGCATTGAATAAGATTGAAGATAATATATTGAAACTCGACTCCATTTCGGATAGTCGTATCGGGCAGTTGAATGTTCCCAATTCCCCGGCTTTTACTTTCGATAGGTTGTTGGAACAACTTTGCCGTTTTAATGGCAATCTGATTATACAAACCATGTTTCTGAAAGGGGAAGTGGATGGAGAAAGCGTGACGAATACAACCGAACACGAAATTTCCGGTTGGTTGGAAGCTTTAAAACAAATCAAGCCTAGACAGGTTATGATCTATACAATCGACCGTGAAACTCCCGTAAAAAACTTGAAAAAGGTGACAAAAGATGAATTGGAAGCTATTGCCGACCGTGCCCGTCAAGAAGGGTTTGATGTAACGGTGTCAGCTTGAAAAATTAAAAAATGGAGAATTGAAAAGCATTGTGACTTCTTACAATGCTTTTCAATTCTCCATTTTTAATTCTCAATTTATTTTTTGTGCTTTCATTGTCTTAGCTTTTCCATCTGTATGGATGCGGAAGATATAAATACCGGAAGAAAGAGAGCCGGTGTAAACGATCTTTCCAGGGTTCTTTTGGCGAATGACCGTTTTACCGTCTAACGTGATGACTTCTAGCAAATCCACTTTTTCATTTCCGAATAGTTCTACCTGATCTGTAAACACAGTGGGAGAGATCGTTGTTTCCGAAAGGATGATCTTTTCATTTCCTACATTTACTTCTTTGTCGGCATCCGCTTTCTTGCTTTCGTCTTTTCCGTATAGAGTGGAAACCTGATACAAGATACTACCTGTCGGTGCTTGCTTGTCTATATATTGGGTGATAAACTTATTGGGGACGTTGCCGATTTTGCTTCCATTACGATAAATGTTATAACCTGTTATTGTCGGAAATGCACTTGCCTGGCTGCTCCGGAGTGAAGAACCGACTTCGGATATCCGAGTGAGTATGGGCATTGCTGATGACTTACTTAACAATGTTGTGTCGTTGGATGCAGTTTTTATAGTTGGTATATCCTTTGTTTTTGAACTGACGGTGGCGGCAAGAAAGAAGTTGAAATCATAATTTTCATTTTCATTTTCAGAAGGTTCATACAGATATTCCCACGTTTCTCCATCGAATGAAATCAAATTACCTTTTCCATTGACTGCTGGTCCTTCGTCCATGACTGCTGGATAGGCGGTGGATAGTTTAGCTTCAGCGTGGAAAGCGATGATTAGTTCTTGGGAAGCATCAATGACAAATGGTTCTTTAAGCGGGATTTCAATTAATTTATCAAAAGGTAAATTAGTCAACTTTTGTACATATTTTCGTTTTCCTTGTATGATGTTCAGCGTATAAGATGAACCTGAGGTTGGTATGAAGGAAACAGATTCAACAAGGTGCCCGTGCAGAGGTTTCAGATCTTCCTTATTCCATCTTTGTCCGAAATAGAAAGGTTGTTTGAAACCTAACGAAAGATAAGCTGTCCCATTTCCCCAGTAGATCATTTGCTGGTAAATAGGTTCCTTCCATTTGACGAGGATATTCTTGCCATCAGTTGAGGTGGTTACATCGGTTGGGATCTTCAGTTCATAGACATAAATAGATGTGGTGGCTACAGCAGACTCTTTGTTGTCTGTATACGATGCGGAAACGCTGTAAGATTGGATACCGGTTTCAGGTTCTTTGTCAATATAAGATGTAGAAAAGGTACGTCCGATCAATATATTGTTTCGATAAACGTTATACTGTTCCGGTTTTTCGCTGGCAGAGACGGGTGCTTTCCATTTCAATAGAACCTCTCCGTTTTGGTAGACCGATGTCAGATCAGTTGGCATTGCTTTCGGAGCTGTCGCGTATCGGCCGGCCAGTTGTGTTTTGCCGGTATGATTGGGATCTAAATATATATCCATACGAGATGTATTGTCTTTGTTTGGATATTGATCCCAGTGATAATAAAGTTTACCATAAGTATTGGCTCCGTTCGGTTTTTCGCAAGAAGATGAACCGCCACTCAATGTACCGACAATCTGTTTGTTTTGATTGAACAATGGAGAACCTGAGGATCCTCCTTCCGTTACAGCATGCCCATTGGCTGTTTGTTCGAACACGACGTTCCAATGTGCGTTTGGTGCGCCTTTGATGTTGTCTATACCATACCAAGTAGAGGTCCTTGCCACCTTGTTGAAAGTCGATATCTTCATATAATCCCCTGACGGATGATGGATACCTACTCCTGATTGGGCGGCTGTGTTGCTCCGATCCCAACCGTTGTAGTAGGCATTGTAGTGTTCCGGGATAGTTTGGTTCAATAAAAGAAGCAGACCGTCTGAACCGCCATCTAATGGGATTCCGGCTATTTTCTTGCATCCGGTTATTGTTCTATAAGATGCGATACTGGAGTTATTTTCACATCCGGTATGTTCGAAATGGAAATAGAAAGTATATTTGTTTAAGTTTTTTTCTGTGACTGGTATATCCAAGTCAATGCAATGGAAAGCAGAAAGGATGTAAGGTTTCAAATCTTCAGCTGTGTTGTTTACCAAAGCTCCGGAGCAGATATAGATGTAGTTTCCAATAGGCAATGTCATTTGGCAAACACCGTTTTTCTCTGTTTGCCAAGCTTCCCCCTCTTCGCAATTGATATTTACCATACAAGATCCAGAAGTGCCAGGGCCTGTATCGGCCATCGTACGTGAAACATGCAAATGGTTATATCCGTATCCTACAGCATCTATTGCGATGCGGGGATGTTCGTTTTCCGATATGCCTGCTTCATATTCGAGTATGATCTTGTCACCGGCTAAAAATTCGGTGGCATATTCTTTCGTTGGTGGATTGGTATGATGGGTAAAGGCACCAATCAGGTGTGTTTTATCGGAGCTGTAAATAAAGAGTTTCCCATTTTCCGGAATATAAAAATCTCTGAAACTGAGCATTAAAGCTATGGCGTCTTTTGCCTGTACTTGTAGTCGCCATACTCTTTTGCCATCAGGTAGGGTATTCCAGCTACCAGCATTGTCTATTGTCAGGTCTGTCGGGAGTAAAACTCCTACTTTCAGCGGTGCCCCTTGGCTGACCTGCCATCTGTCTACTGTTTTCAGGTCCTCTACGCTGAAATTGATGGGGATCTGAACGGTTGGCAGATCGCTTTTCAGTGTGTTTTGATACTTGAAGGAAGTGGGTGTTCCACCTTCGCTGATTTGTGCATAGGCAGATCCGGGAAGAACTATTCCTGTTACCAACAGGAATAAACCGATTAGCGGGAGTAGGGCCTTTTTGTTCATATATTTTATAATTGGATATAAATCTGTTTTTGTATAACCAATATCCTGTTATCCAAATAAAAGGTATAGACAGAATTGACAAATGTAATATTTATTTCTGATTTGGATAGGGGTTTTTTCATATTCTGTGTCTTATGGATAAAGTTGGATAAATATATAAAATAATGGAATCATCGAATAGCAAAAAAAATGTCCCGCAGCTCTGGTATTGGAGCCAGCCGGAGAATGGGTTTAGTTTTGAAGATGCAGAGACGATTGCAAAAGAGTTTGTGTTTGAGGCAAGGGAGGATAAATCGGGAGACCGTTTTCTTCATATAGCGTTTGTGTGATGTTTGAGTCGTACGGAATTATCTTTTCTCCAATCTGAAAAAATAGCTCCCATCTGAAAAAAGGAGGACGGGAGCTATTTTTTATTTATCTTATTGCTTCGTGTGCTTTTGCTACAGCTTCGTTTATATTGCTGCAAATATTTTCCGTTCCGATCTTTTTGTCGAAACCAGATTTGACAAGTACACGACGTACATGCTCGTTCACCCCTGAAAGAATCATATGTATGTGTTCGGCTTGTGACAGGCGGAACAGGTTCTCTAAGTTATGCAATCCTGTCGAGTCCATAAAGGGAACCTTACGCATGCGGATGATACGGATCTTCGGTTTATCTCCCATATTGTGCATGATATCGTCGAACTTACTTGCCACCCCGAAGAAAAACGGACCGTCGATTTCATATACTTCCACACCTTTAGGAAGGGAAAGGACTTCTTCGTCATGGTGGATTTCTCCATCGTCCGATAGATCGATCTCGTCTTTTACTACCGATACATGAGTCGTTTCAGCTACACGCTTCATAAAGAGGAACATGGCGATAAGCAATCCTACTTCGATTGCGATCGTCAGGTCGAAGATAACCGTCAGAAAGAAAGTTACCAGCAACACCGACACATCGCTTTTCGGGTTCTTCATCAGCGAACGGAACGTACGCCATTCACTCATATTATACGAAACGATAATCAACACGCCTGCCAGGCAAGCCATCGGAATATGTTTGGTCAAGGGGCCGAGGAACAAGAGTATCAATAATAATACAACGGCATGGATCAAACCGGCTACAGGAG
>ENA-ORTD01002474-ORTD01002474.1-human-gut-metagenome-genome-assembly--contig:-NODE-2474-length-10544-cov-2.777863_pt1 | contig 10544 bp, 9 predicted proteins | sample MGYA00241907_ERZ509178 | MGnify/ENA primary metagenome ERZ509178 (study PRJEB26280, sample SAMEA2338793) | human gut metagenome | biome: human gut; feature: human-associated habitat; material: faeces...
ACCACAAGCATGGAGGTGATGGAAATGACCATGGGCACCCTCACGTCACCGGCGGCCCGCAGGGCGTTGGGCATGGGGAAGGCCAGGGGCCAAAACAGCATTGCGCAGCCGTTGTGGATGAAGATGAGCACCGCGGCGTACCACTGGGTCTCCGGCGTCAGGCTGTAGAGGCGCAGGATGAGGGGCAGACCCAGCAGCAGCGCAGCGTTGAGCCCCCAGGTACACAGGTAGGTGAGCTTGACCAGCCGCTTGGTGTAGGAGCGCACCTGATCCCAGTCCCCGGCCCCCACGCACTGGCCCACCACGGTGATGAGAGCAAGGCCCAGGGCCTGGCCGGGAATGACGCCGAAATTGTCGATGTTGTTAGCCACGGCGTTGGCGGCGGTCTGGGCCGTGCCGAAGGTGGAGATCAGGCTCACCAGCAGCACCCGGCCCAGTTGAAAGAAGCTGTTTTCCAGGCCGTTGGGCACGCCGATGCGGAGAATCTGTGCCATGACCGCCGGTTCGAATCGGAAGCGGAGCAGGCCGGACACCCGCACGGGGTTGCGCCGGCCGTGGAGCAGGGCCAGCATGAGTCCGGCGGCCGCGATGCGGGACAGCAGGGAGGAGAGGGCCACGCCCGCCACACCCTGGTGGAACACGAACACAAAGACAGCGTTGCCCGCAATGTTCTGCCCGTTCATGTAGGCGGAGACGCACATGGAGGCCTTGGAGTTGCCCATGGCCCGCAGCAGGGCGGCGCAGCCGTTGTAGACGGCGATGAAGGGATAGGAGAGGGCGGAGATGACAAAGTAGGTGACGGCCCCCTCCATCACCTCCGGCTCCACTTGGCCGAACAGCAGGCCCAGCAGCCCTGCCTTGCAGAAAAGCACCAGAACCATGATCCCCAGGGCAGCGGCGGTGACGATATACAGAAGTTGGTTGGCTGCCCGGTTGGCCCGCTCCAGGTTTTGGGCGCCGATGGACTGGGCGCACACCACCGCGCCCCCGGTGGCCAGGGCGGCAAAGATGTTGATGATCAGGACGTTGATGAGATCCACCAGCGCCACGCTGGAGACTGCGGCCTCTCCGGCGGAGGAGACCATCATGATGTCCGCCATACCCACCATGACGGCCAGAAACTGTTCGATAATTAAGGGCAGAATAAGCCTGCGCAGGGCCTGCTTGCTGAACACGGGACAATCCTCTTTTCTCTTTGTGGCTGTGTTCCAGTATAGCCGATCCAACCCGGGCGGGACAAGAGGCAAAACACACGGAATCCCTTGCCATTTTTGACGGATGGGGGTATAATTTGGCCCAGGAAATGCGATAAAACCAACCGAGGAGGAGACCATGGAAAAGATTCAGATGACTACCCCGCTGGTGGAGATGGACGGGGACGAGATGACCCGCGTGCTGTGGCAGCAGATCAAGGACGAGCTGCTCCTGCCCTACATCGACCTGAAAACCGAGTATTACGACCTGGGCCTGCCCGAGCGGGAGCGGACGAAGGACCAGGTGACCGTGGACGCCGCCGAGGCCACCAAGAAGTACGGCGTGGCGGTCAAGTGCGCCACCATCACCCCCAACGCCCAGCGGGTGGAGGAGTACCGGCTCTCCCAGATGTGGAAGTCTCCCAACGGCACCATCCGCGCCATCCTGGACGGCACCGTGTTCCGCGCCCCTATCATGGTCAGGGGCATCTCCCCGGTGGTCAAGACCTGGAAGCATCCCATCACCATCGCACGCCACGCCTACGGCGACGTTTATAGGTGCACCGAGTACCGGGTGCCCGGCCCCGGCAGGGCCGAGCTGGTGTTCACCGGCGCGGACGGGAAGGAGGAATTCCGCCAGACCGTCTACGACTTTGAGTGCTCCGGCGTGCTCCAGGGGCAGTACAACAAGGACAGCTCCATCGCCTCCTTCGCCCGTTCCTGCTTCCAGTACGCCATTGACACCAAACAGGACCTGTGGTTCGCCACCAAGGACACCATCTCCAAGCAGTACGACCACACCTTCAAGGACATCTTCCAGGCCATCTTCGACGCCGAGTATAAGGCCGCCTTCGACGCCTTGGGCATCGAGTACTTTTATACGCTCATCGACGACGCGGTGGCGCGGGTGATCCGCTCCCAGGGCGGCTTCATCTGGGCCTGCAAGAACTACGACGGCGACGTGATGAGCGACATGGTTTCCACCGCCTTCGGCTCCCTGGCCATGATGACCTCTGTGCTGGTGAGCCCCGACGGCAAATATGAGTATGAGGCCGCCCACGGCACCGTCACCCGCCACTACTACAAGTATTTGAAGGGGGAGGAGACCTCCACCAACCCGGTGGCCACCCTCTTTGCCTGGACCGGCGCCCTGCGCAAGCGGGGAGAGCTGGACGGCATTGACGCTCTGGGGCAGTTTGCCGACAAGCTGGAGGCGGCTGCCATCGCCACCATCGAGGGGGGCACCATGACAAAGGATCTGGTGGGCCTGTGGGATGGGGAGATCCCCGCCAGGGGTGTCACCTCCCTGGAGTTCATCCGGGCCATCCGAACCGAGCTGGAGAAAATGCTGTAATTCAAATCGCGGGAGCGTTCCCGAAACCGTCTTCCCTCGTACGAGGGAGGACGGTTTTTTTGAAATAAAGAAAAATGCATTGACTAAAATAAATTTCAGTGATATAATCTGCACAGAATCAAAAATAGAGGAGGACGATTTCTTATGAACATTATCCAGACAAAAGGGGCGCCCGCCGCCATTGGACCCTATTCCCAGGGGATTTCCACCGGAAAGCTTCTGTTTACCTCCGGCCAGCTTCCGGTGAATCCCGCCGACGGGGCCATGCCCGAAGGCATCGCCGCCCAGGCAGAGTGGAGCTGCAAAAATGTGGGCGCTATTCTGGAGGCTGCTGGCTCCGGTTTTGAAAAGGTGGTCAAGACCACCTGCTTTCTGGCCGACATTGCCGACTTTGCCGCTTTCAACGAGGTATATGCCAGGTATTTTACCTCCAAGCCTGCCCGCTCCTGTGTGGCAGTGAAGGATCTGCCCAAGGGAGCCCTGTGTGAGATTGAGGCGGTTGCCGAACTGGACTGACAGCCGCTTATATATGATTGGGGACCGGAATTTGCCGTAAAGCAGAAGAGAAAGGAGTATGGAATATGAGCGTCCAGGATAAGATCAGCAAAAAGTTCCGGGGAATTCAGGGGGGACTGTTTGAAAAAGTCTCCAAAGCCGATGTGGGAACGGCATTGAACGACCTCATTGCCAACGGCGCGGCTCTGATGTGCTGGGCCGACCCCTTCTATCCCGACCCGGCGATCCCGGAGCACGTGAAAAGGGCTACTCTGGCGGGGCTGGAGGACGGGACATCCGCCCATTACACCATGCCCATCGGCAACATGGAGCTGAAAATGGAACTGGCGAAAAAGCTCAAGGCATTCAACCACCTGGATGTGGACCCGGAGCGCAACATAATTATTACACCCGGTTCAGATGCCGGCCTGATGTTTGCAATGATGCCCTTCATTGACCCAGGCGATGAGGTCATGGTGCCCGACCCCAGCTATCCAAACAACTTCCTGAACGCCAGAATCCTCGGCGGTGTAACGGTGCCGGTCCCCCTGCGGGAGGAGAACGGATACCAACTGGAGATCGAGGAGTTCGAAAAACGCCTGACGCCAAACACCAAAATGATTGTCCTTACCAACCCCAACAACCCCACCACTACCGTTATGCGCAGAGAGAGTCTGGAGAAGCTGGCCCAATTTGCAGTTAAGAACGACCTGATTGTGGTGTGCGACCAAGCGTTTGAGGACTCGGTGTACGACGGGGTGGAGTTTGTCACCCTTGCGTCCCTGCCAGGCATGTGGGAACGCACCGTCACGGTATGCTCCATCTCCAAGGGAATGGCGCTCAGCGGCTACCGGGTGGCTTACATCGTGGCGGACGACCACATCATGGATGTGTACTATGGCAGCGCCGTAAGCGTGATCGGAGCCACCAACACCGCCTCTCAACTGGGAGCCATTGCTGCGTTGAAGGATGCCTCTTTCCTGGAGGAGTACAACCGCATCTTTGACCGCCGCCGCAAAATCGTTTATGAGATCTTCAACTCCATTCCCGGTGTGTCCATGGCCATGCCGGAGAGCACCTTCCTCTGCTGGGTGAACGTGTCCCGGCTCGGCACCGCCGACGAGGTCAACGCCTACATCATCAAGGAGGCCAACGTGGTGGTGAACGCCGGCACCCCGTACGGCGCACAAGGGGAGGGACACCTGCGGATTGTATTCGGAGCCTTCCGGGAGGACGCGCAGATGGTGACGGCGCTGGAGCGTGTCAAAGCCGCACTCATGAAGCTGGGAAAGGAGAAGGGGGTTTCCTGAGCAATGGAAGAGAGAAAGAGATATCCGGTTGAGTTCCGGGGCGGACAGTGGTGGTCCGTTGTACCCATGCTTATTTTCCTGGTATTCTGTGTGGTCTATTTTGTGGGCTACAAGGTCTTTGATATGAACGCCCTGGCGGTGGGCGGCTTCCTGGGGCTGCTGATAGGCGCGCTGTTTTGCAAAACCTATGGTGCCTACTGGGATGCGGTGCTGCGTGGAATCGGAAGCTCCACCTCCGTAAGTATTGTGGTGATCCTGCTGGTCATTGGTATGTTTACCAAGCTGATGGCCATCAGCGGGGTATCCCAGGGCTTTGTCTGGATGGCACACATGGTCGGTATGCCGGGCAGCATCTTTACGGCCTTTACATTCCTGGCCGCCTGTCTGATTACCACGGCTACCGGCTCCTCCATCGGGACCCTGACCACGGTGTTTCCCATCCTGTATCCGGCGGGAATCCTGCTGGGCAGCCACCCCGCAATCCTGGCGGGCGCGATCCTCTCCGGTGCAATTTTCGGCGATAACCTGGCCCCCATCTCTGATGTGACCATTGCATCCACAACCAACCAACGGTTCCGAACCAAGGAGGGTTATGCCGATATCGCCGGCACGGTGGGTTACCGCCTGAAATACGCCCTGATCGCCGGCGGCATCGCGTTGGTACTCTTCGCCGTATTCGGCGGCGGCAGCGGCGCAGTCATGGAAGGGGCGGATGAGATCCTTCAGGCCAACATGGATCCCAAGGGCCTCATCATGCTCATCCCAGTGGCCGTCCTGCTGTTTGTGTCGATCCGCACCCGCGATATCTTCAAGGCCGTCACGGCGGGCCTCGTCTCGGGCATTGCCGTGGGCCTGCTCTCCGGTACCTTCGGCCCCTCTGACATCCTGGGGGTGGAGAACGGCGCGGCCACCGGCTTTATCTATAACGGCTTTACCGGCATGATCGGTATCTGCCTGTTCTGCATGGCCCTGTTCGGCGCCATGGGCGTACTCAACGAGAGCGGCACGATGGAGCGCATGATTCAAGGCATCTGCAACAGCCGGTTTGCGCGCACGGCCCGCGGGGCTGAGCTGCTCATTGGGCTGGGCTCCATGCTTACCACCCTGTTGGTGGGAGGTGTGACCAGCGCCTCGGTACTTACCTTCGGCTCCGTGGCTGATGAGCTGGGCGCCAGACACCAGATTCACCCCTACCGGCGCGCCAATTTCCTGACAGGCTACGCCAACACCTTCCCCGCAATCCTCCCTTTTATCAGCGCCTTCATCTTCATCTCGGCCTCGTCCATTGAGCCGCTGCTGGAGGAGTACTCCTATCTGCCTGCGGTGACCCCGCTGCAGATTTTCAGTGGGGCGTTCTATCCCATGGTCCTCTTTGTTGTGCTGACCGTATCGATCCTGACCGGGTGGGACCGGATTTATGAGGGCCCGGACGGCGCGATTCTCCACAAAAAGCCCTGATTATAAAAAAGGCTGGAACCAAACCGGTTCCAGCCTTTTTCAGCCGTGATTGAGATTGCGTACATGCATATAAACTGTGTTCTTGGAGATACCCATGAGGCCAGCGACCTTGACGACCGCATCTTTCAGGTTGAAGATTCCCCTCTGGTAAAGAATACTGACAATCTCTTTGTTTTTGTTGGCGTTTGAAATGGCGCTGTCGTTCTGAACCTTTTGGCTGGCTTCGGTCACCGCCTGGACAATCAGTTCATCCACATTCTCTACATAGCTCTCCTCCACGGGAGAATCCGGAGTCTGTGCGGCGGGCGGAGTCATACTCTGCAGAAATTGAAACACCGAGGTGTTCATGTAAAAGTTGATGCACAGCAGGCCGATAGCCATGCGGCTATGATTGCGAATTACAATGGTGGCCGATTTAAGGGGTTCGCCTTTCTGGTTTCGGTTAAAGTAAGTGATGCAGTTTGTGTCGGGCCGTTCCTCGATTTTTGCCAGCATGGACAGAGCCAGGTCTGTGATGGGGAAGCCCTCGCGTCGGCCAGTATAGTGACCGTTTATAATTTTGATTACGGAATGGTCCAAATCGTGAAGGCTGTGCAATACGATCTCGTATCCATCCCCAAGGTAAGCAGCCAGACCATCCAGCACCGATTTATAAGAGTCCAGAATTCTAAAATCAGTCTCGGTAAACATTACATTGCGCTCTTTCACCGTGTATCCCTACCTGTTTCGTGGATTAAATCAGTTTTCAGTATACCATAGGAATGGAAAAATTTCCACAGGGAATCCGATAAATCAGAAGACCTGTCGAAACAGAACACGGTTTGAGAGCAAAGAAACATCCCGCTCAGGGGTTTCGAGTCCGTATGCTCTGTGCTGTGCTAACCGCCGGAGAACTTTGCTGTACTTTTTTGTATGGTTTTTTCTGGTTGTGGATATGCTTACGGTATCCATAAAACAGGAGGGATTTTTATGTCCGCTGATTTTGCACAAAGTGAAACCAGACTCAATCTCATGCGGGCCTTTGCCGGCGAGAGTCAGGCCCGCAACCGCTACACCTTCGCAGCCGGACTGGCCCGAAGGAAGAACCTGTATGTACTGGAGAGCGTGTTCACCTTCACCGCGGACCAGGAACGGGCCCACGCCAAGGTGTTCTACAACCTGCTGGAGCAGGTGTCCGGTCAGAACCTTCAGGTGGACGGCACCTACCCCGTAGAGCTGTTTCCCGACATTCTGGACCACCTTCGCTCGGCCCAGCACAATGAGTACCAGGAGTGGGACCACGACTACGCGGGCTTTTCCAGAACCGCCCAGGAGGAGGGGTTCCCGGAGATTGCCCACATTTTCTCCATGATTGCCGGAATTGAAAAGACCCATGGCGACCGCTTCGGCAAGTTTGCTGAGCTGCTGGAGCAGGACAAGCTGTTTGTGTCCGATGTTCAGGTCAAGTGGATGTGCCTCAACTGCGGCCAAATTATCGACGCCACCATGGCTCCCGCCGTGTGCCCCGTCTGCAAGCATCCACAGGGCTACTTTATCCGCTGGGAGATGGCGCCCTTCGAATAACTGCAAACCCCATACCCAGGCCCTCACCGCCCGTAGAAGACGGTGGGGGCCTGGGTATGTCCATGAAGAAATGAGGATGGTAGGAGAAGGAAACCTGCCGGTTCTCAATATGGCTTTGTAGAATTTATACTAGACTTATAGGTTTTTATTGACACGACAGAAGTAGGTTGCTATGATTTAGACAGTTCCTGCCATGGAGTGTATGTGGCGGAGAGAGATACAGAGGAGGTTGTTTCATGTTCAAACGCTTTACCAATGGCTGCGTGCAGGTTGTGAACCGGTGGCTTCCGGATCCATTCCTGTTCGCCATCATCCTGACCATCGTGGTCTTTATCGCTGCCATGATCGGTACGCAGCAGGGTCCCCTGGAATTGGTGTGGTCCTGGGGGGGCCAGGGCGAAGTCAAGGATGGCTTCTGGAGCCTGCTGTCCTTCGCCATGCAGATGGCCCTGGTGCTGGTGCTGGGCTCCGCCATGGCCTCCGCCAAGGCGTGCAAGAAGGCGCTGGCAGCGATTGCCACCTTGGCTCACGACAAAAAGAGCGCAATCCTGGTTACCACCTTCGTGTCCACCATCTGCTGCTGGCTCAACTGGGGCTTTGGCCTGATTGCCGGCGCCCTGCTGGCGAAGGCTGTGGCCCGCCGGGTACGGGATGTGGATTATCCCCTGCTGATTGCCTCCGCCTATTCCGGCTTTGTGATCTGGCACGCCGGCCTGTCGGGGTCCATCCCTCTGCAAATTGGCGGCACGGGCTCCGAGGTGCTTGGAGTTGTATACCAGGCCCCGGTTACTGCCACTATATTTCACCCGATGAACCTGGTCATGGTACTTGTCATCCTGGTGCTCATGCCCTTCGTCAACTATGCCATGCATCCGGATACCGACCATACCATTGCGGTGGATCCAGCCTTACTGGTGGACGAGGCGGAGAAGACTTATACCATGAATACCCCGGCGGAGAAAATTGAGCACAATAAAATCCTGTGGTTTATCACTCTTGTGCTGGGCTTTGCGTACATCGTGTATTACTTTGTGCAGAAGGGGTTCAACCTGGATCTGAACATCGTCAATATGATCTTCCTGTTCCTGGGTATTTTGCTCCACGGTGATCTGCGCAGGTATGTGGATGCCATCGCCGATGCCGCCTCCGGAGCGGCGGGCATTCTGCTCCAGTTCCCCTTCTATGCCGGCATCATGGGACTGATGGTGGCGCAGAACGATGCAGGGGTGTCCCTGGCCGGAATTATCGCCAACTTCTTCACCCAAATCTCCGATAATGTCACCTTCCCGGTGCTGACATTCCTTTCCGCCGGCATCATCAATTTCTTTGTCCCCTCCGGCGGCGGGCAGTGGGCGGTGCAGGCCCCCATTGTTATGCCTGCGGCTACTGAGATGGGCATCGAGTACGGCCGGGCCGCCATGGCCATTGCCTGGGGCGACCAGTGGACCAACATGATCCAGCCATTCTGGGCCTTGCCCGCCCTGGGGATTGCCGGATTGTCTGCCCGCAATATCATGGGCTATCTGGTCATCATTACGATCTTTACTGGCCTGGTCGCCTGCGGCGGATTCCTGCTCTGGGGACTCCTGTTTTAGGTATTAAACTTCATGTGAACAGGGGGCACCACGAAACTGTGCAAAGGTTTAGGTACATGAAGTTTTTGCGCAAATAGAAACGCGGCCGCCCATCTGGGGCGGCCGCGTCTGCGCTTACGGTTAGAACATGCTGATCCCTCTGGCCAGCACGGCGAAGAGGGGCAGGGTGAGGATGGAGAGCAGAGTTGACAGGGTGATGGACTCCGCCGCAGGGGCGGTATCCCGGCCGAACTGCTGAGCAAAGAGGCTGGTCGTACCGGCCACAGGCGTGGCGGACAATAGCACCAGGGCGCAGTAGAGGCCGGAGGAGGAGCGGAGGGGGAGCAGCAGCAGGGCAGTCAGGGTGGGGAACAGGGCCAGGCGCAGGAAGGAAACCAGGTAGTTCCTGGGTTGGCGGAAGGTGCTGGGCAGGTCGGCTTCGGCGAGCTGGGTACCGATGACCACCATGGCCAGGGGGGTGTTCAGGTCGCTCAGGAAGGAGAGGGCCGCTCCCACGGGGGAGGGAAAGCGCAGGCCGCTGAGAAAGCAAATCAGCCCGATGTCGATGCCGACAACACCTGGGTTGAGCACCGCCCTGCGCAGGGAGAAGGCCGCCCGGCCTCCCATGATCAGCACGCCCAGCGTCCAACTGGTCAGGTTGAAGGCCAGCAGGGCCAGCGCGCCGTAGACCAGCGCCTCCTCCCCGAGGATGGACTGGACCAGGGGGAGCCCCATGAAGCCGATGTTGCCGTAGACGGCGGCAAAACGCAGGGTGTCCCGGGCATCCGCCGGCTGCCGCCGGAAGAACAGCAGGGAGACGGCGAAGAAGAGCAGATAGCAGGCCAGCGCCGCCGCAGAGCCGACCGCAACCTCCTGCGTCAAGGCGGGGGTCCGCTCCACCAGAAAGCAGTCCACCATCACACAGGGACAGACGATGTAGAGCAGCAGGTACGACATCTGGCTGCGGCCCGCCTCAGTCATCTTTCCCGCCCGGCCCAGCACAAAACCCACCGCCATCATCAAAAACAAAGTGGCCACCTGTCCGGTGACCGTCAGCAGATTGGACAGCATCTCCATTCCCCCCGGATGAAAGTTCCTGTTCTTATTAAACCACAGCCTGGGGAAAAAGGGAATGCACTTTTTTCCTCCCGGCGCTTGCGGCCTGCCCCAGGGTAGATTATAATAAGGCCAATGGAAACAGAGAGAAGGGGTCAAACGATGGAGATTTTAGTGATTGACGGCCAGGGCGGCCGGATCGGGCAGCAGCTCATCAAGGCGATTCTGGCCCGATATCCCCAGGTGGAGGTGACCGCCATCGGAACCAACAGCCTGGCCACCTCCGCCATGCTCAGTCCAGATAGCCTACCCAAGGGCGCGGCGCGGCTCAGGGGGCCACGGGAGAGAACGCCCTGCTGGTGGCCTGCCGCCGGGCGGATGTGATTTTGGGCCCCCTGGGCATCGTCATCGCCGACGCCCTGATGGGGGAGATCTCCCCGGCCATGGCGGTAGCGGTGGGGCAGGCCCGGGCCCGGCGGATCCTCATCCCCCTGAACCAGTGTGACAATCTGGTGGCTGGAGTGGCGGAGCTGCCCGTGGC
>ENA-ORTD01002477-ORTD01002477.1-human-gut-metagenome-genome-assembly--contig:-NODE-2477-length-10527-cov-3.749618_pt1 | contig 10527 bp, 9 predicted proteins | sample MGYA00241907_ERZ509178 | MGnify/ENA primary metagenome ERZ509178 (study PRJEB26280, sample SAMEA2338793) | human gut metagenome | biome: human gut; feature: human-associated habitat; material: faeces...
ACTTTACAAAAGTTATTATTTTAATTCCTTTTGAAGAAAAATGTCCAAATCCTTGTCGTCAAGCCCTAAACGCTTTCGAGCACGAGACCTCATCGTACGATAAGTCCCATCAGTAATACAAAATATGGATAATATTTCCTCTTTCTTCTTATACATCCGAATCAACACACATAATACAATATCTCGCGGTGGAAGTTGGAAATCCTGCTTCTTAAGCCAATTAAAAAACTCAGGATCAACAATTTGGCATCCTTCCACCAGCAAAAGATAGTCTTTGGCCGAGAATTGAGCAATAGATTGATTCTCTACGAGCTTACGCAAGAAAGAAATTCCTTTCTGTTCTGGTGGAGGAGAATCTAGCAATTGCTGTATTTTTTGAGCTTGAAGAATAGCCTGCCGACGTTCGTCCGCCAATTTATGATACAGTGTAATAGAGACTTTTATTGTAGCGGCTACCATTATACCAATAACGGCTAACACAGGAATAGTATACTCAGATAATACCGGTGCTATTTCCATATGGATTTCTCTCGGCATAATCATATAAATTTCATCTGCTGTAATCAAAATAAAAGCTGCAATGAACTGCCAATCTATCACCTCAGAAATGCCAAAGGTTTCTCCCTTCTCATGAAATGTCCACAGTAATGCCCCCACAAAGAGAGTCAACCACATCAATAGATGCATAGAAGATGAGAATGCATCAACATACATTCCAGGAAAAAATGCCTGAAATATATAAGCTGCCAACAGAATCAAACAACAAAGCAAACCTCCTGACAGTAACTGTTTAAAAGAATAAGTCGAAAATTTCATTACTTACTTTATCTTGTGCTCTTGAATTACAAATATAGCGAAAAGAATATTCACATAGTCAATCATCATCAATATTCTTTTTCACAAGATAAAAAAGATGTATTATCAAACGAGATAATTGCACCTTCATCGCTTTTAAAGCATGTTACACATTAGGTTATCCCCTCGCTTTTTTTTATCGAACAGCTTTACAGAAACAATCTTCCAAATGATCATTCACAAAACCGGCAGCCTGCAAAAAAGCATAACAAATAGTTGATCCAAAAAACTTGAAGCCTCGCTTTCTCATGTCTTTGCTCATAGCGTCCGATTCGGGAGATGTAGCCGGAACCTGACTTAAAGTTTTAAAATTATTGACGATAGCCCGTTGTTTGGGGAAGAATGATAAGGTGTATTTGTAGAAACTACCGTACTCTTTCTGAATAGCTATAAATAGTTTTGCATTATTGATTGTACTATTGATCTTCAACCGATTTTTGACGATTCCATCATATTGCATTAACCGTTCGATATCTTCCTGTGTCATTTGTGCTACTTTCTCCACATCAAAATGATGAAAGGCTTCCCGGTATCCTTCACGCTTTCGAAGGATAGTAATCCAGGATAGTCCTGCCTGAGCACTTTCGAGTACCAAGAACTCAAATAGAGTTCTGTCATCAGTAACGGGTTGGCCCCATTCTTCGTCATGGTATTTTATGTATAATTCATCTGTTCCGGCCCAGCCGCAACGTGCATTTATCAGATCTTCCATACTCTTTTATATTATTATTAAGCAGTCAATATCTAAAACATCAGATATTGACTGCTCACATTTAACGGGATTATTTCTGTTATTACAAATACCCCTATAACGAAACGCTCGGAACTAATCTGTATTACTTGTCCACCGAGAATTTAAAAATGCACTGGCTCATGTATTTCTCGCCCGGACGCAGAACAGCCGAAGGCCATTCAGGCTTGTTCGGAGTATCCGGATATTTCTGTGTTTCAAGACATACGGAAGCACGTTGATTATAGGTAATACCTTTCTTTCCGGTCAGCGAACCATCAAGGAAGTTTCCGGCATATACCTGAACTCCCGGTTCATTGGTATATACATCCAATACAATACCTGTTTTCTGAGATTTCAATGAAGCAGCCCTACGGTTAATATCGCCTTTGGCATTCAATACCCAGTTGTGATCATAACCATTACCGTTCTTCAGTTGCACAAAGTCGAAATCGTTGATACGTTCTCCCACCGGCATTGGTGTACGGAAATCCATTGGAGTATCTTCTACCGGAACTATTTCACCGGTAGTCATAAAGGTACTGTCCACCGGAGTATAATAATCTGCATCAATAGTCAGCAGATGCTCTGCGTTGCTGCCCGCATCGCCATCCAGATTAAAATAAGAGTGGTTGGTCATATTGACAATAGTCGGTTTATCCGTCTCCGCTTCATACTGAATATCGATTGCATTGTCGTCAGTCAGTTTCATCAGCACTTTACAAGTAATGTTTCCCGGAAAACCTTCTTCACCATCTTTTGCCACATAAGTCAGTTGCAATTCCTGCGGATTCAATTGTACGGCGTCATACACCCGATACTGGAACCCTTGCGGACCTCCGTGCAGGCAATGGCCGTAGTTATTACGGGGAAGCTGATATTCTACGCCGTCCAACGTAAACTTACCCTGATTGATACGGTTAGCATAACGTCCGATGCTTGCACCGAAGTCGGAAGGTTTGCTGATATAATCCTGAATGGAATCGAAACCAAGAACTACATCACGCATCTGTCCGTCCTTATCGGGAACCATGACAGAAACAATGCGTCCGCCAAAGTTCGTGATGCAAACTTCCATATTGTTCTTGTTGCGCAGAATGTAGAGATCGGTTTTCTTTCCGTCCACTTCCGTACGGAAATTACTCTGTAATAGACCGGAATCCGTAGCTTTCTCGGCTTTCGGTGTACAAGCTGCCATTAAAAGGGCGGCAACTGCCCATACACATAACTTTTTCATGGTGTTTTATTAATTAATTACTATTAAACAGACTTACCAAAAGAAATCTAAAATTCATTCTACAAAGATGAGAAAAAACTAATTGTTTTTTTAAAACAAATTGTTCAATAAAGGATAAAAATTAATCATTAATTCAACTTTTAGGATAATACATTAGAAAAAAGATGCCAAATACGCCCTTCATTTGCAATAACTTACCTAGAAAAGATTTAGTTTTGACATATTTCTTGTATACGTATGCCTTACATTGTTTGACTATCGGTTCAGCCAAGGTTCCGGATTCAGTTTCTCTTTCTCCCGGCGTAACTGGAAGTGCAATACCGTTCTTCCATTATCAGTGCCGTCAGAGAAAACTTGTCCGATAGATTGCTTGGTCTTCACCATGTCGCCGGACTTTACAGAAGCCGATGATAAGTTACAGTAAACGGAAATATAGTTGCCATGGCGGATTAGCACATTAAATAATCCATTCAACTGGAATACTGCTGCGACTTTTCCGTCAAAGATAGCACGTGCCTGTGCTCCCGGCTTTCCTTGGATATCAATACCTTTATTATCCAGTTTCACATTACGAAGACCTTCCACAGCATATTGTCCGTAACGGCTGGGGATAATATAAGCACCGGATATAGGCATAGGAAGTTTTCCCCGATTGGCGGCAAAATTGCCGGACAATTCCCGGTCGGCTTTACTCATTGTATAAGTTTCCAGAGGCTTCGAGTTCGTTTTAACGGTTGTTCCGGTTCCGGCAGTTTGACTTTCTTTACCCTCCGCTTTCTTACGGGCGGCAGCCTCGCGTCGGGCTTCTTCCTCGGCACGCTTGCGGGCACGTTCTATTTCTTCTGCAATCAACTTGTCAATGCGGGCATTCAATTGGTTAGCTTCTCTCCGTTTCTTATTGATCTCACCTTGCAACCCTCTCTGTTTCTTTTGCAGATTGGCCACAAGCGTACGTTTTTCCTTCTCCTGCGCTTCCAGTTTGGTCTTCTCGCCTTCACGCTCTTTCAACAGACTCTCTTTAGCGGCTTTCACCTGTTCCCGTTCCACCTTTTTCTTCCGTATCTGTTCCTGTTTCTTCAGGATTTCCTCACCTTGCAACCGTTGATAAGTAGCATATTCACGAACATAGCGCATACGGCGGTAAGTCTGCCCGAGATTCTTGGCAGAGAAAATAAACATCAGTTTTTCTTCAATCGACTTGTTCTTATACAAGTATTGGACAGAAGCCTCATACTTTTTCTTCTTATCCTTCAAATCCTTTTGCAAACCGTTCAACTGACGTTGCAAGGAAGTCAGTTCACGTTCTATCGCTTCCACGTCATTATTGATAGCAATGATATAACGTTTCCGCTCCTCGATCTGGCCGGTCAATACCGCCAGACTATTCAACTGACTACCCACATCTTTCTTTGTATCCTTCAAGATTGATTCCGTCTCGGAGATCTGCTTTTGCAGCGCACCACGTTTGCTTTCCAACTCACGAATCAGCTTGTTCGACTGAGCGAAAAGAGGAATTGCCAACCATAGGCAACCAATCAGAATTACAAAGAAATGTTTCATCATAAGAAAGCTACCAGCATTTTTACTAATTCTTCCAAGGGAACTTGCCGATATTTAGAAGTAAGTTCCGTAGGAGTCATTGAAAATTCTTTTGTCGAGAACTCATAAAGTTGGACTTTAGCCTTTTCCAACGAGGGAATGCCTATATCTTTTCCGGACAATTCCGTCTTCCCACCGGGCAAAGAGGCATCCAACAATATCTTCTCCAGACGGGAAAATTCTGCATTCTTCGGCAGCATGCCCTTCAATTCATCTTTGGTGGCACGGACAAAACGTTTGTTCATCCGGTCTACCAATAGCACACCGTCAGGAGTAACTTCCACACGCGCTACTTCCGTACGCAAGATAGGCATTAATAAGGATATTTGTACCCGCTCATGGGTTTTCATCTTCATAGTTCCCCCAACAGACATACTTCCCCCCTTTTTACCGGGAATAGTCAATTGAAGTTTGGAAGTCAGATAGCTGGACACCTGAACATTCTTCTCCGAAGTCGCCAAATGCTTCGAGCTCTTACACCCGGCCAGCACAACTACAACCAACAATAGAAAAACTATTCTTTTCATTCTGCAATATATTTCTTCTTTTCTATTTTCTCTTTCAGTGTTTTCGATTCACTACCCATTTCCAATGCTTTCTTCCAGTATTTCAGTGCACCTTCCACATCACCGGTCATAAAATAGATATCACCGCAGTGTTCCACAACCACATCACTCTTTTCTTCGTCACTCTTCATTGCATTATCAATGTAGATACGAGCTTCTGCATAGTTGCCCTTCTCAAAAAGAATCCAAGCGTATGTGTCGAGATAAGTGGCATTGTTAGGTTCGGCCTTCACCGTCTTGTAACTCATTTCTTCCGCCTTATCCAGATCGCGGCGTTCCACGGACAAATAATAAGCATAATTATTCAATGTACCAATATTGGACGGATTATACACTAAAGCCGAATCATAGGCTGCGTATGCTTCCTTCATTTGTTTCTTGGTATGATAGATATCCCCCATAATTGAGTAGAAATTCGAGACTATTTCTTTCCGCGTGTCAGTCGTCACACGTTCCAGCGCCTTGGTACAAACGCTCAACACACTGTCCGGCTGTTCTGCCTGATGATAGGCAATGGCTAGATAATAATAGAAATCCAATGCATCCGGAGTAGCCTCAATACCCGGTTCGCAGACTTTTATAATCTGTTTATAGTCTTCCTTCTTTATCGCCGCACTTATCAGCATAAGACGGGCAGCTTTATTAGTCGGATCCAAATCAACAACCTGTTCCAGTACCGGCACCGCCTCTGCTTCCATACTTTTCGACAACAGATATTGTGCATAAAGCATCGGAACCTGCGGATCATCCAGATCTTGTTCCATCATCCGGTCAAACAAGGCGATCACTTCCGTACTATCTTTTACCGATGATTGTTCATTCTCCACAATCACCTGACGCATGACACTGATTTTTGTATCCGGAGTAACTTTCTTATTCAGCAATAACGTATCGAGTTGTTGCTGGTATAGTTCCTTCTGACCCGTCTGTTCATAATAAGATGCCATTGAAAAGAGAGCCATTGGATTATCCGGTTCTACTGACAATACCTTCTGATAAGCCTCATATGCTTCCTCTTTTTTTCCATTTTGAAGATATACATCCCCCAGTATCACCTGATAACGCATATCTGCCGGATATTCATTGACAAGACTCTCTATTTCCTGAAAAGCCTTCTTGTCATCCTTCATCTGAAGATAAATACGGAATTTCTCCATCGACAACTGTTCATTCTTACCTAAGCGTTTTTCCAGCCGGTTCAGTGTAGAAATTACATCACTGTACTTCTCCTGTCGTCCATAGATATCGAGAAGATTGAACAGAGGATCTTGCTTGGTCGGGAAACGGGTTACCATTTCTTCAAGCAACGTAACAGCTTTATCCAACTCATTCTGTTGTTGATACAGACTCACCAGCCCTTGACTATACCAGTAATTATCAGGTGCATAAGTCACAGCCTTTTCCAAGGCTGCCTGCCCTTGCGGCACTTGACGGAGAAACATATAATACTGGGATATTTCGTAAAGCGCAGAAGAAGCATTCGGGTGAATGTCCAGACAATGTTCCAACAACCCGAAAGCCGCGTCATACTCTTTCTTTTCTTTCATCCGCATGGCTTCCAGAAAAAAATAGTCATACTTACGCTGTTGCTCCTCTGTTAATTGAGAAGCCAAAACTTCTTCCTTCTGAACTTTTTTCTTTTTATCCTTCTTTTTCTTAACCTTCTTTGTAACTGCATTCGCGCCAAGAGCATATCCCGACACCATAACCGCACCTCCTGCTACACTCCCCACCACTTGCACAGCCATGCAGGAAGTAAGCAGCAAAGTACTTAACAACGAGAATAATAGTATCCTTTTCATTTTTTTCCTGTGTGACCGAAGCCGCCGGCTCCCCGTTCCGTTTCATCCAATACTTCCACTTCCTGCCATACGGCCTGTTCATGTTTTGCTATCACCATTTGTGCAATACGTTCACCGTCTTCAATCACAAAAGTTTCCGATGACAGATTAACTAAAATAATACAAATCTCTCCCCGATAATCTGCATCAATGGTTCCCGGAGAATTGAGAACGGTAATCCCTTTCTTGATAGCCAAACCACTACGCGGACGAATTTGTGCTTCAAATCCCTGTGGGAGAGCAATATATAGTCCGGTAGGCACCAGGCAGCGTTGTAGCGGTTCCAATGTGATAGGTTCGGAAAGATTAGCACGGATATCCATTCCTGCAGACAATTCAGTGGCATAAGCCGGAAGCGAGTGCTTCGATTTATTGATAACTTGAATATTCATAAATACACGTTTACTATATTAACGGGCGAAAATACACATTTTGAACTGAAAAATAGTTAAGTTTGCAGTTAAATAATGTACCGGCAACTAATTTGTGAATGGTAAATAACGAAATAATGATTAAAATGATGAATTGGAACCAATTAATATCTGCAAAACGCTTCGGAATGGAAGAGTTCCATGAAGAACGCCAGGAAAACCGTTCGGAATTTCAACGGGACTATGACCGCCTCATTTTCTCCGCCCCTTTCCGCCGACTGCAAAACAAAACCCAAGTATTCCCCTTACCGGGCAGTATCTTCGTACACAACCGGCTCACACACAGCCTTGAAGTATCCTGTGTCGGACGTTCGTTAGGAAATGACGTCGCAAAAGCGATTCTTGAGCGCCAGCCCGAACTGCAGGAGTCTTTCCTACCGGAAATAGGTTCTATCGTTTCCGCCGCCTGCCTGGCGCACGACTTGGGCAACCCGCCTTTCGGACATTCCGGCGAACGGGCCATATCTACTTTTTTTTCTGAAGGTAAAGGACAATTCTTAAAGGACAAGCAACCGGATGGAGAACAACTTTCTTCGATGGAATGGGAAGATTTGACACATTTTGAAGGAAATGCGAACGCATTCCGACTGCTCACACACCAATTTGAAGGACGCCGGAAAGGAGGATTTGCCATGACTTACACGACATTAGCTTCCATTGTGAAATACCCTTTTTCATCCAGTCTTGCAGGTACGAAATCAAAATTCGGCTTCTTTGTCAGCGAAGAAGAGAGTTTTCACAGAATTGCTACGGAACTGGGGCTTACTTTGCTCAACGAACACCCGCTGAAATATGCACGCCACCCACTGGTATACCTGGTAGAAGCTGCCGATGATATCTGTTATCAGATGATGGACATTGAAGACGCCCATAAATTGAAAATTCTCACAACCGAGGAAACTAAAGAACTGCTAATGGCATACTTCAACGAAGAACGGCAGGCACATATCCAAAAAACATTCCATATCGTAAATGACACCAATGAACAAATCGCTTATCTGCGTTCTTCTGTGATCGGATTATTAATCCGGGAATGTACACGTGTATTTTTAGAACACGAGCAAGAAATACTTTCCGGCACATTTGAAGAAGCACTTATCAAACATATCTCCGAACGTCCGGCAAAGGCTTACAAGCATTGTGCCGAAGTTTCGATCAAGAAGATTTACCGCTCACGAGATGTACTGGACATCGAGTTAGCCGGCTTCCGGGTTATCAGTACCCTACTTGAGTTAATGGTAGATGCGGTGACCTCACCCGGAAAGGCTTACTCCGAACTTCTAATTAACCGGGTCTCCAGCCAGTACAATATAAAAGCACCTGCACTCTATGAAAGAATACAGGCGGTACTTGATTATATATCGGGAATGACCGATGTCTTTGCTCTTGACCTCTACCGCAAGATTAACGGTAACAGTCTGCCTGCGGTGTAACGACTTTAGGAGTAAACGCCTCATCCTCCTCACAAGGCATTTTCAACGCATCCGGATGACTTTCAATAAACGTCTGGATGTGGCGCATGCGCTTGTCCTCCAATATTTCATCTACAGCAATCAGGATTCCGGTTTCTTCTACATCCCCAAACTCATAGTTGATAGCTGTGCCAAACATACGCATAGTGGGACTCAAGCTCATATAAGCATTTACCAACGGTGGAATATTATATCCTAATTTGCGAATCTCACAATTCAGGATCTTATAATCTTCTTTAAACGTATTCTTGCAGAACAACGCCTTCAGTTCTTCTTCGGAAGTTTCCGATTTTAACGGGTCCATTGGAGTCACCAGATGTTCTTTATCACAGAAATGCTTCTTGAGGAAATAAAGAATCATATCGCGACCGCGACGGTGATAACTGGGATACATGGTCACTTTACCAAAGAAGTATTTCACATTCGGCATGACAACAGTCAACGCCCCCAATCCGTCCCAAAGATTATCCAAAGCAAACAGACCTTTGCTTCCGGCACGGGTAGACTGGTATTCAAGCGTCACAAACGAGCGTCCCAATTCGATTGTTTGAGGCAGATATTCTTTAATAAAAGTATCCGAAAAATGGAACATGTGGGAAGTAGCCAGAATCGGCGCCCCTTTTTCATCAAAGCGCACATCTGTCCCGAGCAGATACCGATATCCCCCCAGAATTTCTTCCGCTTCCGGGTTCCATACAATTAACTGCTTGTAAGGATGCTCCATTGTGTCGTATTCATCAATATCCATTGACAAACCTGTCCCTCCACCGGCAGCACGGAAAGCTATCTCACGCAAACGACCGATTTCCCTCATCACATTAGGAGCGTTCAGGTGAGTAATAATATAAATCTGATTATTACTCTTATTCGTCATTCGTAAGCGTTTGTCCTCCGTCAACTCTGCCTTCAGCAGTTCCTTGCTTATCGGTTTAATAATATCTTCCATATTCCTTGTTATAGTTGTTCTATCAGTTACAGTTTATATACAATATCCTTTACGTATTCAGCCCACTGTGCAGGTGTTTTCGACTTATCGAAAGTCTGCCAGGGAATAGGTTTACCAAAGGTGACAGTAAAAGTTTTATGGCGGTTTTTAAACATTTCATCCGCAAGATACAACATAGCGATGTTAAACTTAATCCCCAATGCCTTACAAATATTGGCCAGATTGTAGAAGAAATCAGAATTCCTGCCGCCAAAGTGCACAGGTATCACATCACGTTTTGTTTGTACGCTCTTTACCACAAATGTTTTTTTCCATTCCAGATCACGAATCACTCCGTTATAACGACGCGAGCACAGCCCGGCGGGAAACATGATCAGTTGATTATCGGACTGGAATCCGGCTTCCACCATTTTCGGGAAGTCCTTCGCCTGCTTCCCTGTTTTATTAATCGGAATACAAAGCGGAGCAAGTCCGCGCAAGTTCATCAGCAGGTCATTTACCAGATATTTCACTTTTCCGTCATAGTGACGCCCCAGCACATAGCCCAGCGCAACTCCGTCTTGTCCGCCCAGCGGATGATTGGAAACGAAAGTATACAGCCCGTCTTTGGGAAGATTCTCAATGCCTTTCACATCTACTTTTGCGTCCAGAAAGTCCATACACGCTTCTAGAAAGTCCACTCCCACCTTGTCTTTCGATTCATCCAGGAATATGTTTATCTCATCCTGATGAACGATTCTTTTTAAATAAGAAGTCACAAACTTAGGGATGTACTTATAGTGCTTCGAAGCCTTCGTCCGAAGTATCTTATCGACATCAATCAAAAATAAAGAGTCATCAGTCATTCTTT
>ENA-ORTD01002485-ORTD01002485.1-human-gut-metagenome-genome-assembly--contig:-NODE-2485-length-10503-cov-2.099828_pt1 | contig 10503 bp, 7 predicted proteins | sample MGYA00241907_ERZ509178 | MGnify/ENA primary metagenome ERZ509178 (study PRJEB26280, sample SAMEA2338793) | human gut metagenome | biome: human gut; feature: human-associated habitat; material: faeces...
TGTGGCCATTACCTGCAACGTAGGCCTGCCTCTTCTGGGAAAGGACAGTTTCCAGGAGGTGGATATTGCAGGGGTGGTTATGCCCATTACCAAGCACAGTTTTATCGTGAAGGACGTAACAAAGCTGGCCAGAACAATCCGCCGTGCTTTTGTCATTGCAAAAAGCGGCAGACCGGGGCCGGTACTTGTGGATATTACCAAAGATGTAACGGCAAATAAAACAGAATTTACGCCTTATGTGCCGAAAAAGGTGAAACCTTATGTGGAAGAAATCACACAGGAAAGTCTGGAAAAAGCGGCGCAGATGATTCAGGAAGCGAAACGTCCCTTTATTTTTGTGGGCGGCGGCGCAGCGGCGGCCAATGCCTGGGAAGAAGTCAGAGAACTGGCCCATAAGATTCAGAGTCCGGTGACGGATTCTCTTATGGGAAAAGGCGTGTTTTCCGGTACAGACCCTTATTATACAGGAATGTTGGGTATGCACGGAACCAAAGCCTCCAATCTGGGCGTCACAAAGTGCGACCTGCTCATTGCCATTGGAGCCAGATTTTCTGACCGCGTTATCGGAAATCCGCGGAATTTTGCACGAAACGCAAAAATTCTTCATATTGATGTAGATGCAGCGGAAATCAATAAAAATGTGTTGGTGGACTGCAGTGTTATCGGAGACGCAAAAGAAGTTTTGAAGCAGTTAAATCATATGGTTCCGGCAGCAGAGCATAAAGAATGGTTGGAAACCATAGAAGAATTGAAGGAGAAATACCCCTTATCCTATCATCAGGAAGGACTTACAGGTCCGGGTATTATCGAAGAGTTGTATAAGCAGACCAATGGAGAAGCCATTATTGTGACAGAAGTAGGACAGCACCAGATGTGGGCGGCCCAGTATTACAAATATACCATGCCCCGTACGTTTCTGTCCTCCGGTGGTCTGGGCACCATGGGATACGGTCTGGGAGCGGCCATCGGGGCCAAAATGGGTAATCCGGACAAGGTTGTCATCAATGTAGCGGGAGACGGCTGTTTCCGAATGAATATGAATGAGATTGCCACAGCTACCAGAAATGACCTCCCCTTGATTCAGGTGGTAGTCAACAATCAGGTGCTTGGCATGGTGCGTCAGTGGCAGACTTTGTTCTATGAGGGCAGGTATTCTAATACAGTGTTAAGAGACAAGGTAGACTTTGTGAAGCTGGCAGAAGCCATGGGTGCCGTGGGAATCCGCGTTACCCGAAAAGAAGATTTGGCCGGGGCTATTCAGGAGGCTATTCGGTTAAATACAACAGTGGTTTTGGACTGTATCATTGACAGTGATGACAAAGTATTTCCGATGGTTCCAGCAGGAGCCAACATTGAAGACGCTTTTGACGAGGCGGATTTGGAGAAAAGACAGAAATAAAGAAAGAGAAATCAGAGGAGGAAGCATCATGAGCAGAGTTTACAATTTTTCAGCGGGTCCGGCTGTACTGCCGGAGGAAGTGTTAAGAGAAGCAGCAGATGAAATGTTAGATTACAGAGGCTGCGGCATGTCCGTTATGGAGATGAGTCACCGTTCCGGTATGTTTGAAACAATTCTAAACGAGGCAGAGGCAGATTTGAGAGATTTGCTGCAGATACCGGACAACTACAAGGTGCTCTTTCTGCAGGGAGGGGCCAGCCAGCAGTTTGCCATGATTCCCATGAATCTTATGAAGCACGGGGAGGCAGATTACATTGTCACCGGACAGTGGGCAAAAAAGGCATGGCAGGAAGCGCAGAAATACGGAAAGGCAAACAAGATTGCTTCTTCTGAGGATAAAACCTTTTCTTACATACCGGATTGTTCCGATTTGGATATCAGTCCCAATGCAGATTACGTGTACATCTGTGAAAATAACACCATTTACGGTACAAAATTTAAAAAACTGCCAAATACCAAAGGCAAAACATTGGTGTCTGATGTGTCCTCCTGTTTCCTGTCTGAGCCGGTGGATGTAAGCAAATACGGCATTCTCTACGGCGGCGTACAGAAAAATATCGGCCCGGCCGGCATGGTGATTTCCATTATCCGGGAAGACCTGATTACCGAAGATGTGATGAAAGGCACGCCCACCATGCTGACATTTAAAACCCATGCAGACGCAGGCTCTCTGTACAATACGCCAAACAGCTACTGCATTTATATGTGCGGCAAAGTCTTTAAATGGCTGAAAAATATGGGTGGTCTTGCTGTGATGAAAGAGCGGAACGAAAAGAAAGCAAAGCTTTTGTATGATTTCCTGGATGAAAGCCATTTGTTTAAAGGAACCGTTGTGCCGAAAGACCGTTCTCTTATGAATGTGCCTTTTGTAACCGGAAATGCGCAGTTAGATGCGAAATTTGTAAGAGGCAAAGGAAGCGGGACTGGAAAATCTGAAAGGCCACAGAAGTGTGGGCGGCATGAGAGCCAGCATTTACAATGCCATGCCGATAGAAGGTGTGGAAACCCTGGTGGACTTTATGAAAAAATTTGAGAAGGAGAATGTCTAATATGTATCGGTATCATTGTCTGAATCCCATTTCTCAGGTGGGTTTAAAGGAATTTAATCAGGAATATGAAAAGACAGAAGGCGCAGCAGAGGCAGATGCCATACTGGTGCGAAGCGCAGATATGCACCAGATGGAACTGCCACAGCAGGTATCGGCCGTAGCAAGAGCCGGTGCAGGTGTCAACAACATTCCCCTGGAGGAACTGGCAAAAAAGGGCGTGGTAGTTTTTAACACACCGGGAGCCAATGCCAACGGCGTAAAGGAAATGGTGCTGGCAGGTATGCTTCTGGCTTCCAGAGACATTGTAGGGGGCATTGAGTGGCTGAAAAGTCAGGAACCGGCAGATGATTTGGCAAAAAAGGCAGAAAAAGAGAAGAAAAAATTTGCAGGATGTGAAATCAGCGGCAAAAAACTGGGCATTATCGGTTTGGGCGCCATAGGCGTTAAGGTAGCCAATGCAGCGGTACATCTGGGAATGGAAGTTTACGGATATGACCCCTTTATTTCTGTAGATGCAGCATGGAGTCTGTCCAGAAACATTCACCACATTAATGAAGTCAGCGAGATTTACCGGGACTGCGACTATATTACCATTCATGTGCCGCTTCTGGAAAGCACGAAAAAAATGATTGGCAGGGAAGAAATCGCACAGATGAAGGATGGTGTCGTTCTTCTGAATTTTGCCAGAGACCTTCTGGTGGATGAAGAGGCTTTGTGCAAAGCCCTGGAAGAAGGAAAGGTGAAAAATATGTGACGGATTTTGCCAATCCTGTAGTAGCCAATGCTCCAAATACGCTGGTAACCCCGCATCTGGGTGCGTCTACAGAGGAATCTGAGGATAACTGCGCCGTTATGGCGGTTCAACAGGTTATGGATTATCTGGAAAACGGAAACATTAAGAATTCTGTGAATTACCCGGATTGTGACGCCGGAAGATGTGTGGATGCGGGAAGAATTACCATTAACCATAAAAATGTGCCGAACATGATTTCTCAGTTTACCAAAACCCTGGGTGACGCAGGGGTGAATATTGCCAACATGACCAATAAAAGTAAAGGGGATTATGCTTATACCATGCTGGATGTGGCATCCCCCATTGACGGTCAGGTGGCAGAGGCGCTGAAAGCCATTGAGCACGTATACAGAGTCAGAATTGTAAAATAAGAGAAGGGAGGCTGCTGTGCCGCCTGCATAGGAAAAATTTTCTTGTGCAGGGGTGCAGGAACCTCTTTTGACATTTTGTGAAAGGGGAAAAATTATGGCAGATATCCGACCATTTCGGGCAATTCGTCCTATTGCGGCAAAGGCGGCAGAGATTGCGGCTTTGCCTTATGATGTGTACAACAGAGAAGAGGCGGCAGAGGAAACCAAGATACATCCACACTCCTTTCTTGCCATAGACCGTCCGGAGACGCAGTTTTTGCCGGATATGGATATGTACAGCCCGGAAGTTTACGAAAAAGCGGCAAAACTTCTGGAACAGCGAATCCGGGAAGGGGATTTTATCGAAGAGAAGGAACCTTGTTTTTACATTTATGAACTGAAACGGGGCAGCCATGTACAGACGGGAATTGCAGCCTGCGCTTCTGCGGAAGACTATCTGCAGCAGGTTATCCGGCGTCATGAGAACACCAAACCGGAAAAGGAAGCAGACCGTATTCGCCACATACAGGCATGCGGAGCCCAGACAGGGCCAGTGTTTCTGGTACACCGCCCCATAGCGGAGATTCGCAGACTCCTGGAAATCCGCAAACGGACAGCACCGGTATATCAATTTGTTTCCGAGGATGGAATTGGACACAGAGTCTGGATTATCCGTGAAAAACTGACTATAGAGAAAATTCAGCAGCTTTTTTTGAAAACAGAGGCTCTGTATATTGCAGACGGACACCACAGAGCAGCTTCGGCTGTAAAGACGGCCCTGGAAATGCGAAAAGCCTGCCCGGATAAGAAGGGAAAGGAAGAATACCAGTATTTTCTCAGCGTTTTGTTTCCTTCCGATGAACTGGAAATTCTGGATTACAACCGTGTGGTAAGGGATTTAAACGGGCTTGAAAGAGAGGACTTTCTGGAAGCGCTGAAACAATATTTTTCTGTGACAAAGGCAGCAGGTCCGGTGAAACCAAGGAGAAAAGGCAGTTTTGGGCTTTGTCTGCCCGATGGCTGGTATCAGCTGGAACTTATGGAAGCATTTCGGCCTCAGGATGCGGTAGAGGGTCTGGATGTGTCTGTGCTGCAAAATCTTGTACTGGCTCCCATACTTGGCATTGAAAAGCCGGGAGAAGATAAGAGAATTTCTTTTATGGGAGGTATCCGTGGGCTGGAAGAACTGGAAGTACAGGTGAAAAAGCAGGGCGGAGCAGCCTTTTCCCTGTATCCGGTTACTATGGAGGAAATCATGGAAACAGCAGATGAAGGAAGGCTGATGCCGCCGAAATCCACCTGGTTTGAGCCAAAGCTGCGCAGCGGACTCCTTATCCATAAGATAGCTATGGACGGCTGCTGATTTTGTATGGTAAAATAAAAAATAATACTGGATTTTACAGGAGAGAAAGGAAGGACAAACATGAAGAAAAAGATGGCGGTCATGCTGTTGGCTGTGGCTCTGGCAGCAGTATCCATAAGCGGGTGCGGCAGCAAAGCAGCTACAGACACAGAAAAAGAAGAAGAACAGAAAGAAAATCCTGTCGATATAAACATTACAGCCTTAAAAGGGCCTACCGCTATGGGGATGGTGCAGTTTATGGATGAAGCGGAGCAGGGAAAGCTGACGGATGAAAATTATCAGTTCTCCATTGCCGCTTCTGCAGATGAGGTTTCCCCAAAGCTGGTGCAGGGAGAAACGGACATTGCTGCGGTTCCGGCAAACCTGGCCTCTGTACTTTATAATAAAACAGAGGGAAAGGTGCAGGTTCTGGCTGTGAATACCCTTGGGGTGCTGTATCTTGTGGAGAATGGGAACAGTGTGCAGTCTGTGGCGGATTTAAAAGGAAAAACCATTTATGCCAGCGGCAAGGGCTCTACACCGGAGTATGCCCTGGATTATATTTTGTCTGCAAACGGAATTGACCCGGAAAAAGGCGTAACCATCGAGTGGAAAAGCGAACATTCTGAGTGTGTTGCAGCAATTTCCAGTACGGAAAACGGTATTGCCATGCTGCCGCAGCCCTTTGTGACCACGGCCCAGACCAAAAATCCGGCTATCCGTACGGCCTTGGATTTGACGGAAGAATGGGAAAAGGTACAGTCCGGGGAAGATACAAAAAGCAGTATGATTACCGGTGTTGTGGTAGCCCGCACAGAGTTTGTGGAAGAACATCCCCAGGCCGTGGAAGATTTTCTGGAGCATTATGAGGACTCTGTGGAATATGTAAACGAGAATACGAAAGAAGCAGCCCAGTTGGTAGGAAAATATGACATTGTTACTGCAGAGATTGCAGAAAAAGCCCTGCCGGAATGTAACATTGTATATATGGATGGCGAGGATATGAAGGAGCAGCTTTCCGGTTATCTGGAGGTGCTGAAAAACCAGAACCCACAGGCGGTAGGAGGCGCAGTGCCGGGAGATGATTTCTATTATATCGAAAAATAAAAAAAGGCAAATCCGGCTCTGGGCAGTGGCATTTTGGATGCTTATCTGGCAGGCAGCCAGTATAGCCATCGGACAGGAGATACTTCTGGTATCTCCTGTTGCTGTCTTACAGAGATTGAAAACACTGGTATGGGAAAGTACATTCTGGCTGTCCTGTGCGTTTTCCGTCCTGCGCATTGTCAGCGGATTTTTGCTGGGTACGGCCCTGGGGGTGGTACTGGGAGGAGTTTCTTTTGGTTTTTGCAGAATACGGGAACTTCTGGCGCCTCTGGTGCTTACCATGAAATCCATTCCGGTAGCGTCTTTTGTGATTTTGGCGCTTATCTGGATACCTTCAAAGAATCTGTCCGTATTTATTTCTTTTTTTATGGTTTTTCCGGTGGTTTATACCAATGTGATCCAGGGGATAGAAAGTGTGGATAAAAAGCTGTTGGAAATGGCGCAGGTATTTCAGGTCTCGCGGATGAGAAAAATCCGCTATATTTATCTGTCGCAGGTGCTGCCCTTTTTCCGTTCCGGCTGTTGTGTGGCTCTGGGACTTTGCTGGAAAGCGGGAGTAGCGGCAGAGGTTATCGGAATCCCTGACGGCTCTATTGGAGAGCATTTATATCAGGCAAAGGTGTATCTGGACACGCCGGATTTGTTTGCCTGGACGGTGGTCATTATTGTGATCAGCCTGCTGTTTGAGAAGGTGTTTTTGAGAGTCATTGACTGGGGTGTAAGGAAACTGGAGAGGAGATAGGTATGGGAATCCAAATTACAAATCTGAACAAAGCCTATGGAGAGCATCAGGTATTGGAAAATTTCTGCGCAGAAATTCCGGAAGGGAAAACCACCTGTGTTATGGCAGCATCAGGAAAAGGGAAAACCACGCTTCTTAGAATCCTTATGGGACTGGAAAAGCCGGATGGCGGAGAGATTACAGGACTGGAAAACAAAAGAATCAGCGCTGTTTTTCAGGAGGACAGGCTGTGCGAAAATCTCAGTACAGAAGCCAATATTCGCCTGGTACAGAAGGGAGGGAAAGGCAGAAGCAGGGACTTTTTGCAGCAGCTGCAAGACGGGTTTTCGGCAGTGGGATTAGAAGGCTGGGGGAAGCGTCCGGTAAAAGAGTTGTCCGGGGGTATGAAGCGAAGGGCGGCCCTTTTAAGAGCTCTGTATGCAGACTGGAATATATTGTTTTTAGACGAGCCGTTTAAGGGACTGGACAGGGAAACAAAGGATAAGGTGCTGGCCTTTGTGCGGGAAAAGTGCAGAGGAAAGACTGTACTTTGCGTTACCCATGAAAAGGAAGAAGCGGAAATCCTGGGAGCGGAAATTTTAGAACTTTGAGATTCACAAGTATGCGAAAAGGAAATAATCCTGGATGTAAAGAGGCACAAGAAGACATATTCCTGTGCCTCTTAAAAGGTCTGTTTCTTTCTACAGCAGTCTCGTTTATCTATTCATCTCAATACTCATCTACATGAAGCAGTTCATGCACTTTTCCTTTCAGAAGTCCATCATAAAGAGAGACAATCAATGGATTTTCGTCTGCCTTGCGGATGCTGGTTACGTTGTCTGCCTGATAGAGCCCCTCCATTCTGGCGGTCTTTGTGCGGCTGCCGGCTCTCGGAGGCTGTCCGCCGCCCATGATACAACCCCTGCGGCAGGCCATAACTTCCACAATGTGGTACTGCTTTCTGCCGCTTCGGATATTTTCCATAACGGTATGGGCATTGGCCAATCCGCTGACGACGCAGACATGCAGCGGCGTGCCTTTATAGGTAACGGTAAATTCTTTGATACCGTCCTCGCCTCTGGCACCTGCTTCCGCAACGCTGTCCATGGTGGCTTTGTCGTGGCGGTCCGCAAAGCGGCGCAGCATAGCCCCTGTCACACCTCCGGTAACACCGAAGATAACGCCGGCGCCGGAGCCGAATCCAAACGGCATATCGCAGGCTTCCGTAACCAGTGTAGAGAATTCAATGCCGGAATTGCGAATCATGCGGATGAGTTCTGTAGTGGTAATAACCACATCAGTATCCTGTTCCCCTTTGGTAAAGTTGTTGGGGCGGAGAATTTCCATTTTCTTCGCGGTACACGGCATGATGGATACCACAAACGTTTTCTTGCCCTGATTTTTCTCCGGGTCACGGTAGTATTCCTTCATAACAGCAGAGAACATACCCTGAGGAGAACGGCAGGTGGAAAGGTTATCCTTAAATTCCGGATACTGGTCACTGAGGTATTTCACCCATGCGGGACAGCAGGAAGTAAAAAGAGGAAGATTTTCACCTTTTTCCACTCTGTCCAGAAATTCCTTGGATTCTTCCATAATGGTAAGGTCTGCGGCAAAGGCTGTATCGTAAACTTCATCAAAGCCCATGCGGTGCAGAACAGCCACCAGCTTGCCCATGACGCTGTGGCCCCGGGTAAGACCGAAAGCATCTCCCACAGCAACCCGGACAGCGGGAGCGACCTGTGCGACTACACGGGTATTGGGGTCTGCAATGGCGTCCCAAACCTCGTCCATCTGCGTTTTAATACTGATGGCCCCGGTTGGACAGAAGACCCGGCACTGACCGCAGCTTACACAATCCGTGGCGGACAGGGGTTTGTCAAAAGCAGGCATAACCATGGCGTCCGTACCCCGGTGCGCAAAGCCCAGCACCCCCAGTCCCTGAAGTTCGCTGCAGGCCCGGACACAGTCTCCGCAGAGGATGCATTTATTGGGGTCTCTTACCAGCGCAGGAGAACTGTCATCCAAAGGACGCGGCTCTCTGGTGTTCTGGAAACGCACGGAAGTAATATTCATGCGATGTGCCAAATCCTGCAGCACACATTCGCCGCTTTTTACACAAGTGGTGCAGTCCCGGCAATGTGCAGACAACAGCAGTTCCACAATCATTTTTCTGTATTTTTTGATTTTTCCCGAGTTGGTATAAATCACCATGCCGTCTCTTGGCTCTTCTGAGCAGGAGGCAAAGGTGCGTCCCCGGTCATCTTCTACGGTACACAAGCGACAGGCACCGAAAATGGATAATTCCGAATGATAGCAAAGCGTTGGCAAATCAATGCCGGCATTGCGGATAACAGAAAGGACATTTTTTTCATCGGTAAACGCTACCTTTCTGCCGTCTATTGTCATAAATCCCATAATAGTCCCTCCTAATATTCAACATAAACTGCATCAAATGCACAGTTTTCCCGGCAGGAATCACACTTGATACAAAGATTCGGATTGATGTGGTAAGTTTCCTTGCGGACGCCGGTAATAGCTCCCACAGGACAGTTCTTCGCACATTTGCCGCAGCCCTTACAGAATTCGGGATTGATGATATAGCGTCTCATGGCAGTACAGCTTTTCGCCGCACATTTGTGTTCCAAAATATGCTCCTCGTATTCCTTGCGGAAGGTCTTTAATGTACTGATAACCGGCAAAGGCGCACTCTTTCCAAGACCGCACAGCGCCATGCCCTTTACCATAGAGGCCAGTTCCTCCAGGGTATCCAAATCTTCCAGCTTTCCTTCTCCGTTTACAATGCGTTCCAGAATTTCCAGCATGCGTTTCGTGCCTTCCCGGCAGGGAACACATTTTCCGCAGGATTCTCTCTGGGTGAAACTCATGAAAAAGCGGGCTACTTCTACCATGCAGGTGTTTTCATCCATAACTACCAGGCCGCCGGAGCCCATAATGGCATTGTATTTCTTTACATTGTCAAAATCCAGCCCTACATCCAGGTGTTCACTGGTGAGACAGCCGCCGGAGGGACCGCCGATCTGTACTGCCTTAAATTCTCCGTCCCCTTTTATTCCACCGCCTATATCATAAATAACTTCCCGCAGTGTTGTTCCCATAGGCACTTCGATCAATCCCGTATGTTTTACGCTTCCTGTCAAGGCAAATGCCTTTGTTCCCGGACTATTCTCCGGTCCTATACGTTTAAACCAATCTGCCCCTTCTAATATGATCATCGGTACATTCGCAAAGGTTTCCACATTGTTCAGAACCGTCGGTTTGCCAAATAGCCCTTGTTCTACCGTCCGAGGCGGCTTTACACGAGGCATTCCTCGATTTCCTTCAATAGAAGCCGTCAAGGCGCTTCCTTCCCCACAGACAAAAGCTCCTGCCCCACGATTGATATGTAGACGAAAACTAAAATCGGTCCCCAGAATATTGTCTCCTAGTAAACCACACTCCTCCGCCTGGCTGATCGCAAGCTTCAGACGGCTGATCGCAAGAGGATACTCCGCGCGTACATAGATATACCCTTCCTTTGCCCCAACCGCGTAAGCGCCGATCATCATGCCTTCGATCATTTTATGCGGATCGCCTTCCATGATGCTTCTGTCCATAAAAGCGCCCGGATCCCCCTCGTCTCCGTTACAGACAATGTAACGTACCTTCTCCGGCTGGCGTG